>Ga0209125_1000182_pt1 | contig 100589 bp, 104 predicted proteins | sample BarGraIncub1131A_FD_184503 | JGI IMG/M metagenome (GOLD analysis project Ga0209125, IMG submission 184503) | Arctic peat soil microbial communities from Barrow, Alaska - Barrow Graham LP Incubations 11-31A (SPAdes) (version 2) | ecosystem: Environmental > Terrestrial > Soil > Wetlands > Peat...
TTAAATCATTCATTCTGTTAATAGTACGTAAAAATGTTGACTTACCACACCCAGATGGCCCTATTAATGCAGTAACTGAATTTTTCTCTATATCAATATTTATATTCTTTAATGCTTGTGAATTTCCATAATATAAATCTAAATTCTTTACAATAACTATTCCCATATTATTCCCCCCTATTTGCTTCCTGCATGAGATTCATATATCTTTTTCCCTATTATTCTTGCAGATATATTAAATACAAGTACTGCTATTATTAAAACCGCTGAAGCTCCATTTGCTATTTTAGTTGCATCTGGTACCATACCCTCAGAATTAAGTTTCCATATGTATACAGATAAAGTTTCTGCAGGCCTTAACACACTATAAGCTGATATCTTATTAGTTAAGCTTAAATTCGTGAAATTTAAAATTGGCGCACTCATTCCTGCAGTATATAGCAAAGCCGCTGCTTCTCCAAATATTCTTCCTGCCGCTAGTATAACTCCTGTTAAAATTTGAGGCATTGCAGATGGCAATACGATATTTTTAATAGTCTGCCACCTAGTCGCGCCTAAACCCAAGCTGGCTTCCTTAACACCGAAAGATGCAGCAACAACTGCATTTTCGCAAACTCTAGTCATTCCCGGTAAATTTATTATAGTTATAGCTAATGCTCCAGCAATAAGAGAATAGCCCCATTTTGACATGTTAACAAAAACTAAAAGTCCAAATAATCCAACTACTATAGAAGGTAGCGATGCCATAGTTTCTATGCACAATCTAATAATATTTAATATTTTACCTTCTTTTGCGTATTCTGCTAAATATATTCCAGCTCCCACACCTAATGGTATTGTAATTATAAGTGTTATTACAAGCAAATGTATTGAATTGAATAATTGACGTCCAATTCCTCCACCAGCTTCACCGATTTTCGGTTCACCAAGTAAAAACTTTAAATTTAATGACTCTCGTCCATTATACAGTATATATCCTATAAGGGTAACTAGCAATAGAATTACCAAAGCAGAAACTATATATAACACTATGGTAGCTATTTTATCTTTAACTTTAGAATTCATTATACCTCACCCCTTTTTCCAATCTTTCTAATTATTATTATAAATATAAATGATATTATTAGTAATAATAGTGCCATTGACCATAAGGCATCATTCCAAGCAGTACCTGAAATTGTATTTGCCATATCCATGGTAAGAATGCTTGTTAATGTTGATGTTGTTCCAAGCAATCCATTTGGGAAGGTAATTGAGTTTCCTATAACCATTTGAACCGCTAGTGCTTCTCCAAAGGCTCTTGAAACTCCGAGTACTATTCCTGTTAATATCCCACTTTTAGCTGCAGGGACAATTACTTTAATTATAGTTTGCCATCTTGTCGCTCCAAGTCCATAAGATGCTTCTATATAATCTTTTGGTATTGTTTTTATTGCATCGGAGGAAATACTTGTGATTGTTGGTAAAATCATTACGCTTATAACTAATACTCCTGCTAGGAGACTAAACCCTATTCCCCCAAAAGACATTTTAATAAAGGGTACTAATACACTTACACCTATCCACCCATAAACAACTGAAGGTATTCCTACAAACAACTCTATTGCAGGTTGAAGAACTTTTGTACCTAGTTTTGGTGAAATTACATTCATAAATACAGCTAATGCTACTCCTACAGGTGCACTTACAATTACTGCAAGTAAAGATACTACTGAAGACGCGATTACAAATATTAAGGCTCCAAATTGAGGAGGTACCTCTCCACCATTACCATCTGGGTTCCAATCTCCAGAGGCTATGAATTTAAATATTGAGTAACCATGTTTTGTAAAAGTACTTAACCCTTTAGTAGTTAAAAATATTATAATTGTAAAAGTAAGAAGGACTATAATTGCACCGCATAATGTTGCATATCCACGTCCTAAATATTCATTTTTTAATTTCAAACCTATTTTTTTTATGTTATTATTTTTCATATAATTTTGCCCCTAACAAATTATTTTAATGCAAAATAAAGGCTGGTTTTAACCAGCCTTTAGAGAACATTAATCTCTTGTAGCTTTCATATCTGCCATTGGGATATATCCTAATTTTACTATGTTTGCTTTCATTTCATCACTTAACATATAAGCTATAAATGCTTTTGTTATTCCTGTAGCTTCACCTTTAGTATACATATGTTCATATGACCAAATCTTATATTTATCTGTACTTATGTTTTCAGCATTTGCTTCAATGCCATCTAATTTTAATACTGTTAAACCTTCTTTATTAGCTGCATCAGCAAAATAAGATAATGCTAAGTAACTAATTGCTCCATCAGTTGCTTTAACTGCTTGTTTTACAGATCCACTTGAATCTTGAGTTAAACCAGTTGCTTCTTGCTTACCATCTAAACCATATTTTACAAATGATGCTCTAGTTCCTGAAGATTTTGTTCTATTTATAATAGTGATTTTGATGTCAGCTCCGCCAACTTCTTTCCAATTTTTTATCTTTCCTGTAAATATATCTATTAGTTGTTGTTTTGTTAAATTTTCAACTTTTGCTTTTGGGTTTGTAACTGCTGCAAATCCAATAACACATACCTTATTATCTTTTAATGCAGCCGCGTCAATTCCTGTTTTGTCCTTTGCATATATATCTGAATTTCCTACTTCCGCACTGCCTTCCGATACTAATGTAAGTCCAGTACCACTACCGCCACCTTGTACATTTACAGTTGCACCGGGGTTTTTAACTAAGAAATCTTTAGCACCTAATTCTGCTAAAGGCTGAAGTGCAGTTGATCCCGCTGCAGTTATTGAACCTGACAATGCCTCTGTTTTAGTTTCAGGAGTAGTTTTGGTTGCAGTTTTACTTGAACAACCCGCAAAAATTCCTGCTGTCATTACAACCACAAGTGATGCCACCATAAATTTAAAGTTTCTTCTTTTCATTGATATTTCCCCCATCCATTAATTCATTTAAATTGTTTTGTTTAATACTCATTACATTTATAATATTACACTACTTAAGTTAACTTTATATTAAGTCAAAGTTAACTTAAGTTTAACTAATGTTAATTTAACTTAACATTGACTAAAAATAGTCTATTACTATAATAACTCAATAGCTTTAATTTTATTCATTGTATGGTATTTCAACCGTAAATTTACTACCTACTCCTAATTGACTTTCCACATATATCTTCCCATTAAATTGAAGTACTATATGCTTAACAATTGCAAGACCGAGGCCCGTGCCACCTTTTGATCTAGAACGAGCCTTATCCACTCTGTAAAATCTTTCAAAAAGACGTGGAATTTGTTTTTTTGTTATTCCAACTCCTGTATCCTCAATCCATAGAATGCATTTTTCCTGGCTACTCAGAGTTCCGATGTAAACACTATCCCCTGTTTCTGAATAATTTATTGCATTGTCAACTAAATTAATTAACATTTGTTTAAATCTATCTTCATCGCCTATAATATTATGTATTTTTTGCATTTTTAATGATATCTGAATTCCTTTTAAATCTGCTGTGTTTTTCATTAAATTATAGACATCTTCTATAATTTTATTTACATCAATGTTCTCATTTTTAAGCTCCTTTTGTTGCTCTATATGAGAAAGTGTTAAAATATCTGTAATTAATCTAGTTAACCTTTCAACCTCTTCATTAATTATATTTAAAAACTTTTCCTTTGTAGGTGCATCATCAACATACTTTAAAGTTTCTGCAAAGCCTTTAATGGATGTTAGGGGGGTTTTAAGCTCATGCGAAACATTAGCTACAAATTGTGTTCTCATTTTCTCCAGTAGTTTTACTTCTGTAATGTCTTGAACAACTGCTACAGTACCAATATGTTCATTTCTATTAATTATATCTGCAGTTTTAATTCTTAATTCTCTTTCTTTTGGCCAAACTATCTTAATTTCTTTATAATAATCATCACTTTGATTGAAAATACTTTCTAGTTCAAAATTTCTTATATTATCAAGAAGATTTTGCCCTATAATATCCCTAGTTATTCCAAATATTTTTTTGGCATATGGATTAATTATTATCACTTTATTTTTTCTATCAACTGCAATAACTCCACTATCCATGCTTGTTAGAATAGCTTCTAGCCTGTTTTGCTTATCAGTAACTTCATTTAATGTAGACTCTAGTTTATCAGCCATCTCATTAAAATTCTTAGCCAATTGCCCTATTTCACCATCCGATAGTATGTTAGCTCTTCTATTAAATTCACCCTTACTAATTCTTGAAGTAATAAACATCAAATCTGTAATCGGTTTTACTATAATATTCGATAGCTTTAAAGAAAACCAAATGGATACCACTGTAGAAAAAATTATAGCTAATATATAATACCAAAAATACTTGCTTTCCAATCCATTTACACTTTTAAGAGGCATAGAACTTCTAATAATAAGCCCATCACCAAATGAAGTTGCAAAATACATCATATTTACTTTTGTAGTTTTACTGTACCTCATCGTAAACCCACTGCCACTTTTTCTTGCTTTTATTATTTCTTCCCTAGCATTATGATTATCTAGAGTTTCAGCATTTATAGTTGAATCATAAATAACTTTACCATTTTTATCAACGTAGGTAACTCTCATTTCTGAATTGGCTAAGTTATTTGTAAAAAATTTTTCAGTATCTTTTAAATTATTGCTTTGCAATAAACTAATTATCACATTATTATTTGTTTGAAGTTTATTTTTAAAATTCTGCTGATATTCATAATTAAATATATACACAAATAATGTTGTTACTACTACGAATATAAAAATCACTGTGCTCAATAAATATATTAATAATTTTTTTTTCATAATCATTCCCCAAAATTAAATCTATATCCGATGCCTCTGATAGTTTGAATGAACGCTGGATTTTTATCATCGTCTTCAATCTTTTGCCTTAAATGTCTTATATGAACATCAACTGTTCTTGTTTCTCCTACGTATTCATAACCCCATATTTTGTCTAGTAGAAAATCTCTAGTCATAACTCTCCCTTTATTTTTTATTAATATCTGCAATAATTCAAATTCTTTCAATGTTAATTCAATCTTATTTTCATTTTTAATAACTTCATGTTTACCAAAATCAATAGCCAAATTGCCGACTTTGAATGTCTTTTCAACTATCTGCATTGTAGTCCTTCTAAGAATTGCTTTAATCCTTGCAACCATCTCTCTTACTGAAAAAGGCTTTGTGATATAATCATCTGCGCCAAGTTCAAGTCCTATTATCTTATCTATTTCTTCCCCTTTTGCTGTTATCATTATTATTGGCATATTGGACATACTTGAATCTCTTCTAATCTCCTTGCACACGTCTAATCCATCCATACCAGGTAACATTAAATCCAGTAACATCAATTGTGGCAATTGTTCTTTCGCAAGTTTTATAGCATCTATACCGTTACCTGTACATATGACTTTATAACCACTCTTCTCTAAATTGAATTTAATTAATTCCTGTATATGTTCTTCATCATCCACCACTAATATTTTTTCATCTGCCATGTTAATCCCTCCATATTTTTCATGAATTTATTGTTTCAAATAAACAAAAGAAAACATCCTCCCTTGTTTATTCTCACTAAATCTATAAGAATATAATTTATACTGTTTATTACATGCAGTGCAAATATTAGTAGTACTAATATTTTCCTTCTTAATATTTTTTTCCTCAAGTTGAGCTAAAATGCATTTTTCCAAATCTAGATTATTATTATTACTAATTTTAATATTACTATAAATCTCCTCGTGAGTAAACTCCTCTATAAGTTCACTGCTAACTTTATAGCAGCATCCACCGATGTGCGGCCCAATGTAAACTCTAATATCATTAGTTTTTGAACCATAATCTTCTTTGAGTTTTTCAATAGTTTTACTTACTATCATTGATTTTGTACCTTTCCACCCACTATGTATTGCTGCTATTACCGAGGAAGTAGTATCTACTAAAATTACTGGAACACAATCTGCTGTAAAAACACCAATAGCTGTGTTTCTTTTATCCGTTATTAAAGCATCTCCATCACGAGTATTACCATCAAATTTAAAAATTAAATCACTGTGAATTTGATTTAAATATCCAACATCTTGGAAATCAAAATGTTTCTCAATTTTTTTTAGGTTTAGTAACCCTTCCTTAACATTTTTATTAAAGTTTATCCCGTTTTTTGCTGTTGAAAAAAGAATTACTGCATCATTATGTTGAAACTTTATAAATTCATATTCGTTAATTGTTTCACTATTTATTATTTTACATTCCATTATTTCACCTCATTTATGCGTTTTTAACAAAACTATAAAATATTAAAACAAAAATGCCTAAGGATATTATTATTCCTTAGACATTAATTTTCTTATCTCTTCCATGAACGTGTTAATATCTTTAAATTGCCTATAAACTGAAGCAAATCTCACATACGATACCTCATCTACATTTTTTAATATGCCCATGATAATTTCTCCTATATAATCAGACTTTACTTCTGTAATCATTTCATTATTTAACTGTTTTTCTACTTCATCACAAATGTTTTCTATTTGCTTTCTTGATACTGGTCTCTTTTGGCATGCCTTCATAAGTCCATTTAATATTTTTGTCCTATCAAAATACTCTCTATTAAAGTCCTTTTTTATTACTAAAATGGGTACATCTTCTACTTTTTCATAAGTAGTATAACGTTTTAGACAACTAAGGCATTCTCTTCTTCTTCTAGTTGCAATATTATCATCTGTTGATCTAGAGTCGACTACTTTACTTTCCTCGCAGCTACAATATGGACATTTCAATGTTCTTCACGTCCTTTTCCTAGTATAATTAGCAAACATACTAACATTATACACTTTTTCCTATTCATTTTCCATATTTACGTCACTACCATCAACAAGAATAACATCCACACCTATCTTTTTTATTTTTTCCCAAGGTATTTCTACACTATTACTTTTATTGAACCAAGATGATTTTTGAGTTGGAAGTAGAATTGAAACAATTCTATAATCTTCACAATCAACTTTGATATCATTTATATATCCCATTTTCGATCCTGAATTTATATCTATAACTTCCATCTGTCTTAAGTTATTTATTGCAAACATTAAGCTTTCCATTTTATTACCCCCTATAAGTTTTCTTTTGAAAACACTTATCAAAACACCTAGTTTCTATGCTAGTCTACTTTAAAAACCAACACTTAATATTATTTATATTCAGTAGGTATTAAAATTATTATTTATAATTCAAACAATTTTTTATTTTTAAAAAGCTTTAAAAGTAAGCTCACAAAAAGGGCCCTATTAGAGAACCCTATGCATACCTTTTTGCTAATTTTATTCAGTTTTTAATTAGACCATTTTATTAATTTCCTTTTGCAATCTTTTAATTATTCTTTTTTCAAGCCTTGATATATAAGATTGGGATATTCCTAGTATATCAGCCACTTCCTTTTGTGTTTTTTCTATGGTTCCATTTAATCCAAATCTTAATTGTACAATTTCTTTTTCTCTTGAATTTAAACGTTGCATAGCAAGCCAAAGCAACTGTTTATCCACATCCTCTTCAATAATATTGTAAACAACATCATTGTCCGTGCCAATAATGTCTGAGAGTAATAATTCATTTCCATCCCAATCAACATTTAGAGGCTCATAAAGAGAAATTTCTGTTTTAATTTTACTGTTTCTTCTAAGATACATTAAAATTTCATTTTCAATACATCTTGAAGCATATGTAGCAAGCTTAATTTGTTTTTCAGGATCAAAGGTATTAACTGCCTTTATAAGCCCTATTGTTCCCACAGAAATTAAATCTTCAACATTTACTCCTGTATTCTCAAACTTCCTTGCTATATATACTACAAGTCTTAAATTTCTTTCAATTAAGGTGGCTCTTATCTGTTTATCGCCGGTGTCGAGTTTAGTAACTAATTCATACTCTTCATCCTTAGTTAAAGGAGGCGGAAGTGCATCATTCCCTCCTATATAAAACAAATTGTTTGAAAATAATTTAAATTTTGCAAATAACTTGTTTAACATCACTTTAAAATTAAACATAATATCCTCCTTAACTCTATTATTTGATTATAACAATTATTTATTTCTACAACCTATTAATTGAGTATACCTCTAGACATTAATCCATTGTAGTCATCATCTTTGCTTAATTTATATTCACAAAAGGCTATAATTACATCTTTGGTTTCAATATTTTTTTTATCAATATGAATACTAATATACTCTGGTTTAAAACCAATAAATCTCCCATTTGCTCCATTTACTACAGTATACGGAATGAAGTAGGTATTGTTTTTTTCTAGCATAATCTCACTTAAAATATCACGTTCAACAATTAATACTGGTAAATTAGTAGCAGGCTCACGAAGCTCATTTCCAGTATCTAAAAATGCCTTAATAGTTTTTTTATAGTTTTTATTTATAATATCGATAGTGTATATTAGGGTCGACATTTTTTTTCTATCTCCAATAAAAATCATGATTCTATATATCAATATATAAATTACCATTACTGAAAGCATTAAATTTTCGCATGGAAAATTTATTATGATTACATTGAATGACATATCTTTACTACTATTCATTTGAATAAACAAACACATTCCAGCTAAAAGAATTGAATATAATAAAAAAATTAGTGATGCCTTAATGTTAAACAAAATATTTTTTTCTCTAAATGAGATTAAAATCATTGTAATCAAAATTAATATTTTAAATGGAAAGTATGTTAAGTATTTAAGCCCTGGATACAATACTGTTAATGCATACAAGCTACCTACAAAACTTGATAAACACATCCACGCAAGGTTTACTCTTTTTCTTAATGTTTGAACTGTAACATGCAATATGAATAGATTAACTATAAAATTAACTAATATAAGAACATCTACATATACTATCACTACATCTTCCTCCTTTAAAATATTATATATCTAAAGCAATTAAAATTTTGTCATTTTTTACCACATTTTTTTATTTTTATTCCTTTATAAACCGTCATTAGTTCCCATAATATTTTATACCCATTATAATAAAAAAAAAGACAATCTCTCTATAAATAAATTACGCTAGTTAACGCCCTTTATAATGGCTTTAGCTAGCGCAAAAATTTTGTATGAGAAATAATCCTATGATAAAACAAATTTGTTCTAAGCGCAAATAAAGTGCCCATAAGGCACTTTATTATATACTATTTACTTTGTCTTCTTAAAAAAGCTGGAATTTCTAAATCAGAGTCTTCATATTCTCTAGTAGATGCAACTTCTTCAACAGGCTTAACTGTTTCTTTTACTTTAGACTTTAGTACAGTTTTATTTTGCATTACTTTGTCATTTTCAAAACCAGTAGCAATAACTGTTATTCTTATTTCATCTTTTAAACTTTCATCTATTACTGCTCCAAATATAATATTAGCATCTGGGTCAGCTGCTCCCTGAACAATCTCAGCTGCTTCATTTATTTCTAGCAATCCCAGATCCATTCCACCAGTAATATTTAAAAGTACACCAGTAGCACCAACTATAGAAGTTTCAAGTAGTGGGCTTGAAATAGCTTGTTTTGCAGCCTCTTGAGCGCGATTGTCACCAGAAGCTTTACCAACGCCCATATGTGCAAGACCTTTAGCAAGCATTATTGTTCTCACATCTGCAAAATCTAGATTTACAAGACCAGGTATAGTAATCAAATCGGATATACCTTGTATCCCTTGTCTTAATACATCATCTGCCATTTTAAATGAATCCATTAAAGTTGTTTTCTTATCTACCATAGTTAATAATCTTTCATTTGGAATAGTAACTAATGTATCTACTACTTCTTTAAGAGTTTTTATTCCCATTTCAGCATGTATCATTCTTTTTCGGCCTTCAAAAGGAAATGGTTTTGTCACAACACCTACAGTAAGTATACCCATAGATTTAGCAATCTCTGCAACAACAGGCGCAGCACCAGTACCTGTACCGCCACCCATACCAGCAGTAATAAATACCATATCCGCTCCTTTTATTGCTTGAGAAATTTCTTCTTTACTTTCTTCCGCTGCCTTCATACCAATTTCTGGATTCGCACCTGCTCCGAGCCCTTTAGTAAGTTTATCACCAATTTGAATTTTTTGAACTGCATGAGAAAGAATCAAAGCTTGTTTATCTGTATTTATAGCTATAAACTCCACGTTTTTAAGCCCCTCGACAATCATTCTGTTTATAGCGTTATTTCCTCCGCCTCCACACCCAATTACCTTAATTTGAGCAAATTCCTGAACATCAACATCAAAATCTAGCACAACACTACCTCCTCTTTAGAAAAAATCTGCAAAAAAACCTTTAACCTTTGATGCAAATCCGTTTTTCCTCTTTATATTTTGGTTTTTTGACCATTTGTTATCATAAGAATGTTCATCTAATTCTTCTAATGAATTATTACTAGTTTTAAGATTATTAACAGCTTGAATCACTATTCCCACTGCTGTAACATAAATTGGGCTAGCAGCTCCCACATACTCTGGAGAACCTATTCTAACTGACTTATCTAGTATCTCTTTACTTAGCTCATTAATGCCTCTAAATAAAGATATACCTCCACCAACTATAACTATACCTGAGATTTCTTTATAGAATCCACTATTTGATAAATTTCTTTTTATTAGATATAATAGTTCTTCTACTCTAGCATGAATTATATCAACTAATAAATTGCTATCAATTTCCATTAAATTTTCGTATGAATCTGTAACTCTTATTTTATGCTCGTCTTCTCCTTTGCCTCTAACGAGACTTCCGTATTTGAGCTTTAATCTTTCACCTTCACTAAAAGGAATTTTGAGACAAACTGATATATCATTTGTTATGTTGTCTCCACCTAATTGAACAATAGAAGTATGTTTTAATTTTCCACTCTTATAAATAGATATATCAATAGTCTGAGCCCCAACATCTACGAGCGTTATACCCATATCTTTCTCTTCTTTTTTAAGTACAGCCTCAGCTATAGCAGAGGGTTGAAGTACTATACCATTAACTTTAATTCCAGCTCTCTTAACACTTTTTAATAAATTACTAACTACTGTGGATTGTGCCATGACAACTTGTCCCTCTACTTCAAGCCTTACACCACTCATTCCTCTAGGGTCTTTAATATTGTCATATCCATCAACTATGTATTGTTCAGGTTCAACACCTACTATTTCTTTATCAGATGGAACTGATATAAGTTTAGCTGCTTCAATTACCCTGTCCACGTCACTCTGCTTGATTTCTTTATCTTCAGAAGATATTGCAATCATTCCTGTATTCCTTACCAGTTCACAAATCCCTCCAGGTAATGATATATACCCCTCAACGATTTGTGTATCTGTCATACGTTCTAATTGTGTAACGCATTGTTTTATAGCTTCAGCTGTACTATCAATATCAATTACAACTGATTTATTTAAACCACTACATACCACTGATGTAATGCCTATAATCTGAAGTTTTCCATTATTACTAATTTTACCAACAGCTCCACATATTTTTGATGATCCTAAATCTATTCCTACTATTTGTTCATTCATTAAGTTTATCCCCCCTTATAAGAGAAACCTCAAGTGTATATATTCTACAAAAAAATAAATTTTCCTCTTATTTAAATAAATTTAAATACAATTAGGTTTTATTATAACTTGCGGATATATAAACTTAATTTTAAATTAGTAAATTGCATTAAATTAATTGTTCTATAAATTTGAATCATTCTTCTAGACTAAGTATAATAGCAATATATAGAAAAAGCAATATTATATTGTTAAGAAAGTTTTTCCAAATAGTATAACATTTAATATTTCGCATTAAAATAAAAAGAAAGCTTAAAGCTATAATTCATATACACTTTTGGCTTTCTTTATTGATTATACATTAAAGTGATAACATTCTCACCATCATTTCATTGTCAACTGAATAAGTCATTGCTTCATCTTTAGATATAACACCCTTTTTATATAACTCTGCAATGGACATGTCCATAGTTTTCATACCATATTTTCCACCAGTTTGAACACAAGACTGTAGTTGATGTGTTTTTCCCTCGCGAATAAGGTTTTGAATTGCTGGTGTTGATATCATTACCTCAAGAGCTGCCACTCTTCCTTTTCCACTTATCTTAGGTATTAGTTGTTGAGAAACTATTCCCTGCATTACTGCTGCTAGTTGAACTTTAATTTGTTGCTGTTGATATGGAGGAAATACATCGACAATCCTATCTACAGTTTTTGCAGCACCTATAGTATGTAGAGTAGAGAAAACCAAATGTCCAGTTTCAGCTGCCGTAATCGCAATAGAAATTGTTTCAAGATCACGCATTTCTCCTACTAATATAACATCTGGATCTTCTCTAAGGATAGCTCTTAGTGCATTTTTATAATTTTTACTGTCTTTTCCAATTTCTCTTTGATTAATTATAGATTTATTGTGTTTGTGCAAATATTCAATAGGATCCTCCAGGGTTATAATATTGCAAGCTCTAGTAGAATTTATTTCATTAACCATCGCAGCTAAAGTTGTACTTTTACCACTGCCTGTCGGACCCGTTACTAAAACTAAGCCTCTTTGCCTTGTTGTAAGAGCCCGTACAACCTCTGGAAGCTCAAGCTGTTTAATTGTAGGTATTTTTAGCGCAACTACCCTAATAGCTATAGTATCGCTTCCCCTTTGTTTATACACATTAACCCTAAATCTTCCAAGGCCTCCAATTGAATAAGAAGTATCAATTTCACCATTTTCAACATATTCTTCATAATAATTTTGTAAAATTTCTCTTGAGTACTTTTCAGTATCTGCTGGAATTAATTTATCTTCCCCTACTCGGATAAGATGGCCATTTACTCTAATAACTGGAACTGATCCAACTGTTAGGTGCAAATCTGATGCATTCTGTTCTATGGTTTTTTCTAATAATTCATTAAGAGGTATCATCATTGGTCCTCCTGTTCTTTTTTGTGAAGTTTCCAAAATATTCATGTCAGTTTCAACCTGAAATCATATCAACTTCTTGTTACATACAATTTCACGCCATTTTCCTCACCAACTGCATCAATTTTCTTTTGTTAAATAAATAATTTAGGTTGTTAATATATTATTTTCAGAAATATTTTCTATCTTTACTAAAAATGATTTAATACTCTTTATTTAACCAACTAGTGTACAATTTACAATTATACCATAGTTCTTACAATTTATTAAAATTATTTAATATATTTTTATTTGTACTATTTAATTCTTTATTAAGTTTCTTTAATGCTCTCTTTTCAATCCTAGAAACATAGGACCTTGAAATTCCTAGAATTAATGCAATTTCTCTTTGAGTTCGAGGGTTACCATCAAGTAATCCATATCGCATTTGAATTATCACTTTTTCTCTTTCCATTAAAGCCACATTTATTTTATCATAAAGCTTTTTAATCTGTATTTTACTTTCGACTATATCGATGATAGAATCTTCGTCGCTGCTTAAGACATCCATAAGTGATATCTCATTTCCCTCTTTATCAATGCCAATAGGGTCCTGCAGGTATACTTCCCCTTTCGTTTTCTTGTTATTTCGAATAAGCATAAGTATCTCATTTTCTATGCACCTAGCAGCATATGTGGCTAGCCTCGTTCCTTTACTTATATCAAATGAATCAATTGCTTTAATTAGTCCCACAGTTCCAATAGATATTAAGTCATCTACATCCTTTCCTGGATAGGAATATTTTTTTACTATATGCGCAACTAATCTTAAATTACGCTCAACTAATATTCCTTTAGCAAGTAGATCGCCATCCGCAAATTTCCTTAAATAAAATTTTTCTTCTTCTTCAATTAATGGTTGAGGGAATGAACTGCTACCTGTTATATAAGCTGTCAAAAGTGTAATATTTCCAATCATATCTAATAAACAATTAATGAGTGGCACAGATGTTCCTCCTAATAGCGCTTATTAGTATAATATGATTTATTTTATTAAAAGTGCATGTACATCAAAATTTATTAAATATCTCTACTAATTTTTTTATTTTATAACTTTAAACGCATTTACTACTTCTTTAAATATTGGAGCAGCAGTACCTCCAGCTTCTTCATCTGCTACACCTTCCACATTCGTCTTAATATTATTAACAAATACAACCATAGAATAATTTTTCCCGTTTATTTGAAAAAAACCAACAAACCACCCATCAGATTTCTTTTTTCCATTTTCAGTATATGTAGTAGTGCCTGTTTTACCACCGATGTTCATTCCTTGAATCCTAGCTTCTGTCCCTGTGCCAATCTTACTATTTACTACATCCATCATATGTTGTTTCACGGTTTGCGCGGTTTCTTTTTTTAATACTGTGGTAGTTTTAGGAATAAGCTTTTCTAAAACTTTGTTGTTGTTATCTACATATGCATCGATTATGCTTGGCTGGACATATACCCCTTTGTTTATAATAGTATTAGGAATACTAAGGGCTTCTAGTGGTGTTATTGTGACATTTTGCCCAATAGCTGTTTGACTTGTTTCAGCAGGCGTAGGATTTGATAAATCCTCCTGGAAATTACCACTGTCCTCTTGCTGAAGATTTAATACTTTACTCAACATTCCTTGTTTTCTTGCATAATTATATATATTCTGAACCCCTACGTCCCATCCTAATTGAGCGAAAATATTATTAGAAGATTTTGCTAGAGCCTGTGCAACTGTAAATGCATTTCCTTTGAAAGGCTCTTTTGGAAATATTTTAGAATTTAATTTATATTCTTTTTTGTTATTTATTGTATTCATATCTAAGCCCGCTTCTTCTACAATCACTTTAAAAATCGAACCCGGCAAAGCTCCATTAGTACTTGGATATCCTAAATTTGCATTATAGGCATTGTCATTTTTTTGTGCCATAGCTCTTATCTTTCCACTACTACTCTCCATTAGTACGACCCCAATTTGATCATATTTTTTATAGGTTTCTTCATGGAGAATAGCATCAACTTTGTCTTGAACTTTTTTGTCTAATGTAAGCCTTACATTAATGTTATTTTTAGGATTAATAATTGTGCCTGCAGCTATTTCACCATTAACTCCTTTGGCAAACATAATTTTCATATACTCATTATTTTTAGTTTTATTATATATTTGCATCTCGAGTGAACCCAAGCTTTTAGTTACAACCTTACTAACAACCTTCTTAGTTATAGGATCAACACTTACTTTATTATATGTTGTATTTGTCAATAAATTTTCAATTTTCCAATAGCTGTCATTTACAACATCATTAGATTCAAAAGTATAAAATCCTTTTACCTTTTTTATACCCTTAAGCTTGTCATAAGTATCTTTATCAATTATATATCTTAGTTTTTGCCCATTACCATTTGCTTTGATTTTTTCTAAATCATAGCTTTTATTAAAGTTTCTAAGTGTAATAGTTAATGCTTCTATGTCATATTTGCTAGTATATTCATTAAATCTTAAATAATCTATCGGATCGATAATTGCATAATAGTTGACTTTATAGTTTAAGAGATTATATCCGAATCGATCAGTTAGATTATATTTAGAACCATACTTCTCTTCTATAGTATATTGTGCATTAAACATAGTTTTTAACTTACGTGAATCAAAGTACATATAATTCGCAATTCTCCAAATTAATAAACAAAATAAAAACATAAATATAACCATAACTATCCAAGTTCTTTTTCGAATATCACTCCTTTGATTTGAATAACTAAAAATATTATTTCTACTTATCATAAAAACACCTCCCCTAGATTAATCTTCGCCTAGAATGAGATGTTTTATACTCCAATTTTTTATTTCTTTTGTTTCTGAAGTATTTGACTAATATTAGCAGTAATTATATCTATAGCTACCTTATTATGTCCACCTTCAGGTATAATAATGTCCGCATGTCTTTTGGTTGGTTCAGTAAATTGTTCATGCATCGGTTTAACAACTTTTAAATATTGATTAATAACCGAATCCGTTGTTCGACCTCTTTCGTTAATATCTCTCGTAAGTCTTCTTATAAACCTGACATCTGCATCAGTATCTACATATATTTTAATATCTAGCATATCACGAAGTATTTTTTCTGCAAGCACAAGAATTCCCTCAAATATGATAATCTCTTTCGGTTTCACGATAACCGTTTCTTTTTTTCTGTTATGTACTTCAAAATCATATATAGGCTTTTCAATAAAATCTCCTTCTAAAAGGAGATTTAGATGTTTAACTAAAAGTGATGTATCAAAAGCATCTGGATGATCATAATTTGTTTTTATTCGCTGTTCATAAGAAAGATTACTTTGATCCTTATAGTAAGAATCTTGCTCAATCATAGCAATAGTATCATCACCGAACTGTTTATAAATTTCTCTAGCTATAGTGCTTTTTCCTGAACCTGTTCCACCCGTTATTCCTATTAAAATAGGTCGGTTCATTATTTTCTCTCCTTAGCTTTAATAAGTATATCATTCTCATGGAGTTTTTCCTTAACATTTACTGTAAATAACATCTGAGCACTTGGAGCAGAATCTATGCTCTCCCCCTTAGAATTCTTCATGTCTTTAAGCACAATTAAAACATTATCCCCCACAGGCCTTAATACTTCGACATTATCGTCTTTATATACTTTGTTTCTTTGCTCTATTACCACAATATTATTTTTTTCATTATATTCGCGTACCACCCCAACTATATCATAATCTCTAATATATGATGAGGATTCATATATTTGATTATTAGGATCCCCAAAATAAAATCCAGTATAAAACTGTCTGTGACTTGGCTTTAATAGATTATCTAACCATTTTTTCTGGAATTTATAATTTGCTGGGTCCTCTGTATACATATCCACAGCTTCTCTATAGGACTTGCTTACCGATGCAACATAATATGAGCTTTTCATTCTTCCTTCTATTTTAAAGGACATTATTCCTGATTCTATAAGTTCTGGTATGTGTTCTATCATACATAGGTCTTTTGAATTCATTATGTAAGTTCCTTTATCATCTTCAATTATAGGGAAGTATTCACCATCTCTTTTTTCTTCCATTAAGAAATATTTATATCTGCATGGCTGAGCACATTGTCCACGATTTGCATCTCTACTTGTCATATAATTAGACATAAGGCATCTCCCCGAATAGGACATACACATAGATCCATGAACAAAAGCTTCAAGTTCACAAGTAGCCGGTAATTTTGATCTAATTTCCTTGATTTCATCAATAGACAGCTCTCTTGCAAGAACAATTCTCTTAACACCTTGCTTATGCCAGAAAATAGCTGATTTGTAGTTTACGTTGTTAGCTTGAGTGCTTAAATGAATTTCTAAATTTGGTACAACTTCACGAGCAGTCATAATAATTCCTGGATCAGATACTATAATGGCATCCGCACCTAATTCATATATTTCTTGCAAATAATTCTCTAAGCCATCTAAATCCTCATTGTGAGGAAATACGTTTAATGTAACATAAACTTTTTTCCCTCTCAAATGTGCAAAATCTAATCCTTCTTTTAAATCTTCATTACTAAAATTATCTGCAAAAGCTCTTAAATTTAATTTACTTCCACCTAAATAAACTGCGTCTGCACCAAAATTTATAGCGGCTTTTAATTTTTCTAAATTACCTGCAGGTGCCAGTATTTCTGGTTTCATTAGTTTCATTCCTCCTTTATTATCACTGAATTCTTTCGCATGGTAACCGATATACCATCTCCCATTGGTATTACAGAAGTTATAAGGTCATCATTATTAGATACTAATTCTAAATAGCTTTTCATACGTTTTATTATAGTAATTTTTCTACGCGTTGCGAGTTGTTTCGACGCAACCATTCCCCTAAAAAGTACATTATCAGCAATAAGAACTCCTTCTTTTTTTAATAGCCTTAAACAGTGAGGAAGAAAATGATTATAGTGTCCTTTACCAGCATCCATAAAAATCAAATCATATTCATCTTTAAGACTTTCTAAAGTTTCTAGGCATTCTCCTTTTAGAACAGTAATTTTACTTAATAGCCCATATTTTTTTATATTATCGTTTGCTATTTCTATCATTTTTTCATCTCTTTCAATAGTAACAATTTCACTTACCCCACCGGATGCAAGATTCATTAAAATAGCAGAATATCCTATAGCAGTTCCAAGTTCTAATATCTTTTTAGGTCTTTTCATAGTTATTATTAATTCTAAAAATTTAGCTGTTTCTTTTTGAACAATAGGGACTCTATTTGTTATAGAAAATTTTTCCAATTCTTCTAAAATACCAATATTACTTGGAATGAGTTCTCTTATATATTGTTCCATATAATCATATGTTATCCCACTCATTTAACTTCCTCCAAAATTCAATAACACAAGTCAATTAAATTCCTTGTGTTACATCTTTAATCTCATATGTAATTTAAAAAGGAAAACCTTCCAAATTAATCTTCCGGTTTTCCTTTTCGTTAATTTATTGTTTTTTTCTAGTTCCTGCTCTTTTTCTTTCTCCTGAGTCTAATATTCTTTTTCTCATTCTAATATTTAGAGGAGTAATTTCAACTAGCTCATCAACAGCTATAAATTCTAAACATTGTTCTAATGTCATTAATCTTACTGGAACTAGTTTTGGTGATTCATCTGCTCCTGAAGATCTAGTGTTTGTTAATTGTTTCTTTCTACAAACATTTATTTCCATGTCTCCTGCTCTTGCACATTCTCCTGCTATCATTCCAGCATATACAGGTACTCCTGGTTCTAAAAACAAAGTACCACGATCTTGAGCATTAAATAATCCGTAAGTTATAGTTTCTCCACCTTCAAATACAATTAGTGAACCTCTACTTCTATCTGGAATATCACCCTTAAATTTATCGTAACCATCTAAAACGTGATTCATTATACCATTACCCTTAGTATCAGTCATGAGTTCACTTCTAAACCCAATCAATCCTCTTGATGGTACTTTAAATTCTAATCTAGTGTATCCATTTATAGCAGAAGTCATATTAACCATCTCTGCTTTTCTAGGTCCCATTTTTTCCATTACAACGCCCATAAATTCTTCTGGAACATCAATTGTAAGGAATTCAATTGGCTCTGTTTTATGACCATTTTCTTCTTTGAATATAACATTTGCTTTTGACACTTGGAATTCATATCCTTCACGTCTCATAGTTTCAATTAGAACTGATAGGTGAAGTTCTCCTCTTCCACTTACTTCAAAACCATCCGTATCATCTGCTTCTACCACTCTTAAACTAACATTTGTTTCAAGTTCTTTCATAAGTCTATCTCTTATATGCCTTGATGTTACAAAAGTTCCTTCTTGACCTGCAAAAGGAGAATTATTAACCATAAAATTCATAGTTAAAGTAGGTTCATCTATTTCAATGAAAGGAAGTGCCTCTGGCTCAAGCACATCAGCTATTGTTTCTCCAATGTTAATGTTTGGAATACCAGATACTGCAACGATATCACCAAGCATTGCTTCTTCAGTTTCAATTCTCTTAAGTCCATCATAAACGAAAAGACTTGACACTTTAACGTTGCTTATTGTTCCATCTTTAGCAATAAGTGCAACTTGCTCATTTCTTTTGATTGAACCTCTTTCAATTTTTCCTATTCCAATTTTTCCAACATACTCATTATAATCAATAGTTGAAATAAGCAATTGAAGTGGCATATCTAAATAACCTTCTGGTGCTTTTACATTCTTTACTATAGAATCAAATAATGGTTCCATGTTATCACTTACTTCATCAACTTCGAGTTTTGCAAAGCCTTCTCTAGCAGAAGCATACACCACTGCAAAATCTAATTGTTCATCGTCTGCTCCAAGTTCAACGAATAGGTCAAAGACTTCATCAAGAACTTCAGTTGGACGAGCATCTTTTCTATCAATTTTGTTAATAACAACGATAGGTCTAATGTCTAATTCTAATGCTTTCTTTAAAACAAATTTAGTTTGTGGCATTGGGCCTTCATATGCATCAACTACAAGAAGCACACTATCAACCATCTTAAGTACACGTTCAACTTCTCCACCAAAATCTGCATGGCCTGGAGTATCAACTATATTTATTTTTATTCCATTATGCATTACTGCTGTATTTTTAGAAAGAATTGTTATTCCTCTTTCTTTTTCTAAATCATTAGAGTCCATTACTCTTTCTTGTATTTTTTCATTTTCTCTAAAAACATTACTTTGTTTAAGTAAGCAATCCACTAGTGTTGTCTTGCCGTGATCTACGTGGGCAATTATTGCTATATTTCTAACATCATTTCTTGTAAATAAATTCATATTAATCCTCCAATTTTTTGGTGTGTTTCTTGATTTTTACACAAACAAAAATTGGATACGCTTTGAAGTATCCAATTTTCGCATTTACTATACTTATTCTAATATTATCTTGCAAAAAAGTCAACTATGTCTGTTATACAATATTAACAAATGATAAATTCAGTAAAATTACATCATTAAATTAGTTTTTTCATCACATAATTCTAAATGCCTAGGTGTATAGGCATTTAGTTGATATTATTTACCAGTACACTTATCGCAGACACCATAAAATTTTAGACTATGATCCTCAATTTTAAAATTGTATTTTTTTTCAACAATTGTTTCTAATTCCTCAAGTAAATCACCTTGTACCTCAAGTACTTTACCACAGCGATTACATATTAAGTGATGATGTTGATGGTGTTCATCTTCATGGTTAAGTTCATACCTACTGCAACCATCATCTAAATCAAGCTTTCGAATTACACCCATTTCTTCCAAAAGCTGCACTGTTCTATAAATTGTAGCAAGACCTATTTCTGGACAGTCAGCTTTAACCAAATCATATAGTTCTTCTGCAGTAAGATGACTACCTTCACTTTTAATTATTCCATTTAAAATAGCTCTCCGTTGTGGAGTTAGCTTATATCCCTCTTGTTTTAAAGTTTCTTTCAAACTCTCAATGCTCTCTGGAGATACCTTTGACATATATATACCCCCTTTTCTACAATTATCATTTGACCCACATAGTAAATAAATTTACTATAATTTCATTTTAATACTTTATCATGATATTGTCAATTGATAATCATTTAGTTCTAATAAAACAGAGTAACTGTTAAATTTCACCTAGGTGGGTAATTTAGTAGGCTCCCTTAAAATGTAGTTGATTGTACATTAAGAAATTGCATCATAAGCTTCTGAAATCATTTCAAACTCTTCATCATCTTCAATTGTAACTAAAATATCACTGCCTTCTGCATCCTTATCAATTCGTAGTGCTATAGCATCAATGTCATCTTCACCCGTTGGTGCAACTATTATATATTCCTTATCTTCAATGTCAAGTTTCGTCAGTACATCAAATTCTATTTCATTACCCTCTTCATCATTTAAGAGTATTGTTTCAAGATTATTATCCATTTTATTTTCTCCTTTTAATTTGTATATTACTTTTAATTCAATTGAAAAACTATGTAAATTTAACTTTATAGATGTGTACCCAAACTATCTAAATAACCTTGCAGAATGAATGTAGCCGCAATTTTATCTACGATCTTTTTTCTTTTTAATCTAGATAAATCTCCCTCTAGCATTACCCTATTTGCAGCAACTGTAGTTAGTCTTTCATCCCACATTTTCACTTCTAAATTTAAAGTTTCCTTAAGCTTCTCGCAAAAACGTTGAACTTTTTCTCCTTGTGGTCCTATAGATCCATTCATGTTTTTAGGAAGCCCTGATACAAAACTTTCCACATTATATTGTTTACATATTTTATCTATTTCTACTATATCTAGAACTATGCTTTTTCTTTTTATTGTTGTAATTCCTTGTGCAGTTAATCCTAGAGGATCACATACAGCAACCCCTATTGTTCTGTCTCCAATATCTAAACCTAATATTCTCATGTGCATACTCCTTTAGTAATAGCTTAATTAGTTTACAGAACTATATTTAAAAAATAAAATGCCCTTTTGGGCATTTTATTTTTTTATGTCTAGATAAGATTTCAAAACTTCTTCTAATATTTCATCTCTTTCTAGCTTTCTTACTAACGCTCTTGCTCCATTGTAGTTCGTTATATATGTAGGATCTCCAGAAATTAGATATCCCACCATTTGATTTACTGGGTTATATCCCTTTTTTATAAGTGAATTATATACGTCAGTCAAAATAGTTTTTGTTAAATCTTTTTTATCTTTTACAAAATCAAATTGGACTGTATTTTGATTAATATCCATTCTATACACCCCTTCCCTTATAATACAATAAACACTGTAATTTACCCTACTTAAGTATATTAGGAAATTGCTTGGTAATGTAGTACAGTTCATTAATTACAATAAGTTCCATAATTATACACTAACGATGATACAATTACTTCCTACTAATTATATTATAAAACAACTATTCCAAAAAGTATACTATTTTACCAATCTTTCAATTATAGAACATACATTATCTATTGCCATATCTAATTTTTCAGGAAGTTTCCCCCCTGCTTCAGCCATGTCAGGTCTACCTCCACCACCGCCACCAGCTATTTTGGCAACTTCTTTAATTATTTTTCCACAGTGTATTCCTTTATCAGTTGCAGACTTAGATGCCATTGCAACAAATTGTACTTTTCCATTTATATTGCTTCCCAGTACCACTACACCATCACCAAGTTTATCACGAAGTTTGTCAGCTAAATTCCTTAAAGAATCTCCATCCATATCTCGTACTTTACCACAAATTATCTTAACACCCTTGACCTCCTTAATATTATTTAACATTTCATCAACTGAGGAACTAGCTAATTTACCTTTTAGTAACATTATTTCCTTTTCTTTATCTTTTAATTCATCCAATTGGGTTTGTAATTTATTTATTATGTCTTTTTCTGTGCATCTTAATGTATTCACGATATCTTTTAATAAGTTATTTTTATCTTCTACGTATTTTATAGATTTGCTACCTGTTATAGCTTCAATTCTTCGAACACCCGCAGATACTCCCGATTCTGATAAAATAATAAACAATCCGATTTCACCTGAATTTCTAACATGCGTACCACCACATAATTCTTTGCTATACTTGCCGACAGAAACTACCCTAACATCATTTTGATATTTTTCATCAAATAATGCTATAGCTCCACTTTCCTTAGCTTTTTCAATGGTCATTACATTCGTATCCACATTATATACTTTCATAATATTATCATTCACAATCCTCTGTACTTTGGTAATTTCTTCATCAGTAAGTGCAGAAAAATGAGTAAAGTCAAATCTTAATTTATCTTCATTTACATAAGAGCCTGATTGATGAACATGGTCACCTAACACCATTCTTAATGCTTCTTGTAACATGTGAGTTGCTGTATGATTTTTACAGACTGCCGATCGTCTTTCCTCGTCAACCTTAAGAGTTACTAATTCATCCACCCTACATTTTCCATCGAGTATATTAACGAAATGTACAAATTTTCCAGATGCACTTTTTTGGCAATCATAGACTTCAGCTTTAAAATTATTATTAAAAATTGTTCCTTTGTCTCCTATTTGGCCTCCCATTTCAGCATAAAAAGGAGTAACTTCTGTTGCAATAATTCCTTTTGAGCCCTTAGAAATCTCACAAGCAAGTTCTTCACCGCAAATTATTATTTTGACCTTTGATTGCGCTTGAATTTTATCATATCCATCAAATTTTGTTTCTATGTTTTTAGGAATTAAATTTAAAACATCCTCTCCACTTCCCATATAATTAGAATGACCCCTTGCTTCTCTTGCCCTTTGTCTTTGACTTTGCATTTCACTTTTAAATTTTTCTAAATCAATTTTTATGCCTGCGTCTCCAAGTATTTCTTCAGTAAGCTCATACGGAAACCCAAAAGTATCATATAATTTAAAAGCTTTATCTCCACTTAAAACTTTACTGTTATTATTTTCAAGCTCTTCCATATAATCTTTTAAAATATCCATACCAGAATCTATAGTTTCTAAAAATCTCTCCTCTTCAATCTTTATAACTTTTTCAATATAAGATTCTTTTTCTTCTAATTCTGGATATGCTCTAAATGAATTTTTAATAACTGTATTACAAAGATCATTCAAAAATACATTTTTAATTCCAAGTAGTCTGCCATGCCTTGCTGCCCGCCTTATTAGCCTCCTAAGAACATATCCTCGCCCTTCATTAGACGGAAGTACACCATCACTTATCATGAAGGTTGTGCTTCTAACATGATCAGTTATAATTTTCAAAGATATATCAGTTGTGCGACTTTCCCCACATTTCACCCCAGAAATCCTTGAAACTTCTTCCAGAATATTTCTTATTGTATCTACTTCAAATATACTGTCTGTGCCCTGCATTATTGATGCTATTCTCTCAAGGCCCATACCTGTGTCTATGTTTGGATTCTTTAATTTATTATATTTACCTTGCTCATCCTTATCAAATTGGGTGAATACTAAATTCCAAAATTCTATTACTCTATCTTCATTTCCCGCTTTTATAAACTCTTCAGCATTTTTTATTTGGCCTAGCTCTATATTTCTATCAAAGTGTATTTCTGAACTTGGTCCACATGGACCTTGACCTATCTCCCAAAAATTCTCTTCTTTTCCTAATCTAAAAATACGCTTAGGATCAATATCTGTATTTTTACTCCATACATTGAAAGCCTCATCATCCTCTAAATATATAGTTATGTATAAATTTTCTTTTGGTATATTTAAAACCTCAGTTACGAACTCCCACGCCCATGGAATAACTTCTTTTTTGAAATAATCACCAAAAGAAAAGTTCCCAAGCATTTCAAAAAAAGTACCATGTCTTGAGGTCTTTCCAACATTTTCAATATCACCAGTTCTAATACACTTTTGGCAATTAGTTATTCTAGTATTAGGTGGTGTTTGAATTCCTGTAAAATATGGTTTAAGTGGTTGCATCCCTGCATTTACAAGTAATAAACTACTATCATTTTTAGGTACAAGTGGAAAACTCTGTAGTCTAAGATGGCCTTTCGCTTCAAAAAAACTTAGAAAAGATTCCCTAATTTCATTTAATCCTAGTTGTTCCATAATATCTCCTCCGATTATTTATGATAATTTATCCATGCCTAAATATTAAAAAACCTTCACTTCCCTAAAACAAGGGACGAAAGTTCTCCGTTTTACCACCCTAATTATATCACAAAGCAATTAACAAAATTAATTACATTGCAATATCTCTCAACATAACGAGGTTCAAAGATAGCTTCGATATATAAATCAAGAAGTTTACACCACCCACTTCCTCTCTAAATAATTAAATATATTTACTATTTCTTATCATTACCTATTATTAGCATATACTTATTAAGTATAGCTTATTAAGTATAGCATATTTTGACTTAATACTTCATTATAACCAATTATAATTATAATTATAATTATTGTCAATAATAAAAGGTGTATATGCTAAATTTTGATTATTGACATTTTAAGCGTAACAAATAACTAATATCATTTGCTCAACTTAAAATAAATAGTAGTTTAAATCCTCATATATAACTTTAATAACAACTCCAAGGGGAACTGCCAGTATCATTCCTAAAATCCCTCCAACCTTCCCTCCTATCATTAATAATAATATTACTGTTAATGGATGCATACTTATACTTTCTCCAATAATTTTTGGTGACAATATACTTCCTTCAATTTGTTGAAGTAGAAATAGCCACAATGCTGTATATAATGCTATTTTGGGAGAATCTAAAAGTGCTATCAAAATTATAGGTATCACACCAAATATAGGTCCAAAATAAGGGATTATATTAAAAATTCCATTTATTAATGAAAGTATCAAAGGAAAGTCGATTTTCATAAATATTAAAATGAAAAAGGTAGCAATAGTTATAATTCCACACAAAATAAGTTGACTTACAATATATCGGCCTAATACCTTATCAATATCTTCAATAATTTTTTTTATGACATTCCTGCTCTCTGGTGGAAAAACTATCAATGTCTTATTTATCATATTTTCGCTATCGCTTAAAAAGTAATATATTATTAACGGCGCAACCATGTAAGTTAATATATTTTCACTTAGTCCCATTATAACATCAAATATTTTATTAAATATTAGTAGTATTTGAACATTTGCCTTATTGTATATTGTATCTATAATAGTACTCATAACTTTGTTGGTACTTAATACTTTTATTTTCATATTTGCATTAATTAAATATTTTCCTAAATCAATTATCGCATTATTTATATGTAATCCCTCTCTAAATATTGATGGGATTACCACAACTAGTATTAACGATATTATCCCTAGTAGACCAATTATTATTAGAGACGATGCCGCTTTTTTATTTACTCCTCTCCTAATTAACAACATATATAATGGTTTTAATATGTAAGATACAATAAATGAAATAAATATTAAATTAATTAATTGTTTAATTAATGGTATTTTTATTGCTAAAGAGATTATGAATATAAAGATGATAATGCAGATAATAGATATAACTAACTTTTTTTTAGTAATTTTTTTCATTTGCTTTTCCCTCTACAAAAAAATTATGTGGCATACTTTTAAAACGATATTTATCGCGACTCGGTATGTAGAGAATATTTTCTTCTCCAAGTATTAGTTCATTTATTAGCATTATTCTTTTCCCTCTAAGCAGATTCATAATGAACCCAGAAGATACTATAACTCCTTTAATTTCAAAAGTATCACATGTAAAAGTGATATCCTCTACCATACCAAATACATTTCTACTTTTATCTATTACATCCATATTAATAAAACTATGTAGACATAAATGTTTAATATCATCTACCTTTTTAACCACCATATGCTTATTAAAATATATAATATCTTCTTTTTTTACATTTACATTTTTATAAAAAAACTTATAAGGAGAAATTACAAATCCAATTACCTTCCCTTTACTAAAATCTATTAGCAAGTCTCTAATAAACCCGATTTTTTTTCCCTCCACACTCACAACATCCATAAATATAAAATCTTTACTTTTAAACATATTATCTCCTATATAAAAAAATTAATTATTTTTGATTATAGTTATGTTTTCCAATAAATCTAATAATTATTACATAAAATAAAGATAATTATTGAAAATAAATGGATTAAATAGTATAGTTATTTAATATTTTAAAAATCTTTAGTTTTTCATTTTTTAAAGAAAGAGGTGAAATTTCTAAATGCAAAAATCAATTATAAGCTTATTCTTAGTTTGTAGTTTATTTTTAACAGGTTGTAGTAATTCAAATTCTAGATCTAAAAGTAAAGTACATAAACCATCAATTAAAAATATTGATCTAGTGCAACTCAAAGTAAATAATATGAGTCTGGATGAAAAAATTGGGCAATTAGTAATTGTTGGACTTGATGGCTATACAATGAATAATAATATAGATAATTTGATTCAAAAGAATAAAGTTGGAGGTGTTATTTTATTTAGCAAAAACGTGGAGACTTCAAATCAATTAGTTAACCTCACTAATTTACTTAAAACTAAAAATTCCCAAAACAAAACACCTTTATTTATATCTGTAGACGAAGAAGGTGGACGGGTATCAAGGATGCCAAATGAGATTGAAAATATTCCATCCAATGGGTTCATTGGGAAAAAAAATGATGGTAATTTAAGTTATAACATTGGAAAAATCATTGGCGAAGAACTAAAAAATTTCGGATTTAATATGGATTTTGCTCCAGTTCTCGATATAAATAGTAATATTAATAACCCTGTAATCGGAGACAGAGCATTCGGGAGCACCGTAAGCATTGTAAATAAACTGGGTATTAAAACAATGGAAGGTATCAGAGATAACAATATAATTTCTGTAGTAAAACACTTTCCTGGACATGGAGACACTTCGGTTGACTCCCATATAGGTCTACCCTTAGTAAATAAAAATTTAACTGAGTTAAATAATTTTGAACTGTTACCTTTTAAAGAAGCAATAAAAAATAATGTAGACACTATTATGGTATCGCATATCTTGCTTAATAAAGTAGATCCCGCTTCACCTTCTAGTATGTCAAAAATTGTTATAACCGATATGTTAAGAGGGACTTTAAAATTTACTGGAGTGGTAATTACTGATGATATGACAATGGGGGCCATTATAAAATATAATGACATTGGTGATGCAGCTGTTAAGTCCTTTAATGCTGGTAGTGACATTATCTTAGTATGTCATGAATATGAGAATGAGATTAAAGTAATTAATTCATTAAGAAATGCTGTAAAGAATAAATCAATACCCGAAAATAGGTTAAATGAGAGCGTATATAGAATACTAAAACTTAAAGAAAAGTATAATCTTAATAATAATCTAATAAGTCCTATAAACATAAATATGATTAATGATAAAATAAAAGTATTATTAAAAAGTGAATTAAAATAAAACTACATTGATTAATAAATGTAGTTTTATTTTATTTTATTTTATTTTAAATCATCCTTCCACAGTTCTAACTTTTGTGAACCTCTATAATTATTTATTGCATTATGAATAGTCTGTTCTGCTAGTACTGAGCAATGCTCTTTTAAAGCCGGCAATCCATCCAGAGCTTCAATAACTGACTTGTTTGTTAACTTCCATGCCTCCTCTAATGTTTTGCCTTTAATAAGCTCTGTTGCAATACTCGACGATGCAATAGCTGAGCCACAACCAAAAGCCTTAAACTTAACACCAATTATTATATTATTCTCAACCTTAATATAAATCTTCATTATATCTCCACACTTAGGGTCTCCTGCATCACCAATACCGTTAGCATCATTTAAAACTCCCATATTTCTCGGGCTGTAAAAATGTTCCATAACCTTATCACTATATTCCATAATTTCACTCCTTTTTTTCATGTCAAAGCAGTCCACAATTGTAATTACCTACTACTTTGTAACATTAAAGAATATTCTTCGTAAACACAAATAGATACCTAGCATTTAACTAGATATCCATCTGCTTAAATAATCTACCAAAGCAGATTTATTTAAATTATATCTATAATATTTCCTCAATAATTCCACCACCAACCACTAAGTTTTCTAAATAGAAAACCACTGATTGGCCCTTGGTAATAGCTCTTTGTTTCTCATCGAAAACGACCTTTACTCTGTTATTTTCTAGAGGAATCAAAGTAGCTAATTGAGGTTTTGCAGAATATCTAATTTTAGCTGAAACCCTTAAACTTGACTGAAGGCAATCAAAAATAATAAAATTCAAATCTTTTGCTACAAGCCCAGTTTTAAAAATATCCTCTTCATCCCCTAGAACTACTTGGTTAGTTAAAGGATTAATATCGTTAACAAAAACAGGCCTACCAACTGCAATTCCTAGTCCCTTTCGTTGTCCTATAGTATAATACACAATTCCTTTATGTGTTCCCATTATGTCTCCATGTTTATTAACAAAGTTCCCCGGCTTTATTTCCTTGCCGCTATACTTCTTAATATAATTTCCATGGTCATTATCAGGTATAAAACAAATTTCTTGACTATCCCTTTTTTTAAAAACCTGGAGTCCGATTCTTTCTGCTATTTTACGTATTTCTGGTTTAGAATAATCTCCACAGGGCATTAAGGTATGTCTTAATTGCTCTTGATTTAAGGTATAAAGAGCGTAAGTTTGATCTTTTTTATCATCTTCTGATTTTTTAAGTACATATCTATCATCGCATTTTTCAATTTTAGCATAATGTCCTGTAGCTATATAATCAGCTCCAAGTGCCTTCGCTTTTCGTAGAAATTCATCAAATTTAATTGTCTTATTGCATACAATACATGGATTAGGTGTTCTTCCTTCCATATACTCATCAATAAAGTTATCAATAACATTTTCTTTAAAAGCATCCTTAAAATTCATAACATAAAATGGTATCTCTAGAACATCAGCAACTCGCCTTGCGTCATTTGCGGCTGAAATAGAACAACATCCGCCTTCATTTTCTTCATAATCTGGGTTGTCTGGAGAGAGCTTCATCATAATTCCTATAACTTCATACCCTTGCTCTTTTAAAAGATATGCAGCTACAGAGCTATCTACTCCACCACTCATTCCAATAACTACTTTTTTCTTCATTTAATATCACCTATTCTTCGTGTACTTCACCATGTATATCATCATGTTCTTTATAATTCCATATTTCAAGACCTGCTTTAGTTCTATAATCATTAATTGCTAAGTGAATCGCTTCTTCAGCTAGTACTGAGCAATGCATTTTTATTGCTGGAAGTCCATCTAAGGCTTCGGCTACAGCTACATTTGTTAATGTCCACGCATCATCTATTGACTTTCCTTTAATAAGCTCAGTTGCCATACTTGAAGATGCGATAGCTGATCCACAACCAAAAGTTTTGAACTTCGCGTCTACTACTATATTATCTTCTACTTTTAAATAAACCTTCATGATATCTCCACATTTAGCATTGCCAACCTCACCAATTCCACTAGCATCAGCAATTTCTCCTACATTTCTTGGGTTAGTAAAATGGTCCATAACTTTTTCACTGTACATCATATTAATTCTCCCCTTTCTTTAAGTAATCATCCCATAGTGGGGACATATCCCGTAGTCTTTGAATAATTTTCGGAACATTTTCTAATACAAAATCTACCTCTTCTTCTGTAGTTGCATCACCTAAAGTTAATCTTAGGGATCCATGAGCTATCTCATGTGGAAGTCCTATTGCGAGTAACACGTGAGATGGATCTAAAGATCCTGATGTACATGCACTTCCACTTGATGCTGCTATTCCTATTGCATCAAGCATTAATAATATAGATTCACCTTCTATAAATCTAAAGCAAATATTAGAATTACCTGGCAATCTTTTTTCTCCTATTGCTCCATTTAATCTTGTATTCGGTACTTTTAATAAACCATCAATTAATTTATCCCTTAGATAAACTAATTTTTTATTACTCTCTTCCATGTTTTCCACGGCAAGTTCTAGAGCTTTGCCAATTCCAACTATTCCAGCTACATTTTCAGTTCCTGCTCTTCTATTTCTTTCTTGGCCACCGCCATGAATTAAATTATCTATTTTAATGCCTTTTTTTATATACAAAGCACCAATACCCTTAGGTCCATAGAATTTATGCCCAGCAAGAGACAATAAATCTATATTCATCTCTTCTACATCCACTGGAATATGGCCTACCGCTTGAACAGCATCTGTATGAAAAAGCACTTTTTTACTTCTACATAATGCACCAATTTCTTTTATTGGTTCTATTGTCCCGATTTCATTGTTAGCAAACATTATTGATACTAAAATAGTTTTATCTGTAATTGCATTTTCTAAATCTTTAATATTAATAAATCCATATTCATCAACTGGTAAATATGTAATGTCAAATCCATTCTTAGCTAAATATTCACAAGTGTGAAGTACTGCATGATGTTCAATAACTGTTGTTATTATATGATTTCCCTTTTTCTTATAAGCAGAAGCTATTCCCTTTATAGCCCAATTATCCGCTTCTGAACCTCCCCCTGTAAAATAAATCTCATTTGATTTAGCGTTTAGAGCTTTTGCTATTTTATCTCTTGCAATATCAATTGCCTTTTTAGTTTCTCTTGATAGAGAGTAAATTGAAGAAGGATTACCAAAGTGTGTTGTAAAATAAGGTATCATTTCATCCATTACTTCACTCTTAGTATAAGTTGTTGCTGCATGATCCATGTATATTGATTTATTCATTATCTTTCACTCCTTTAATTAATGTCATTTCATTATAATCGTCTACAATATCTTTTAAATTTATTGAGGTAGTTACACTATCTATACTATTTTTTATTTTCTTCCATAATAATCTGGTGGCACAACAATCAATATTATTGCATGAGACTTCATCAATACAATTAGAAATTTCAATTGGTCCTTCAAGTACATTAATAACATCATATACAGTTATTTCTTCCGGTCTTCTATTGAGTATATATCCACCTTGAGATCCCCTTATACTTTTAATAAGCTTGGCACGCCTTAGAGCAGAAAATAATTGTTCTAAATAATATTCAGAAATACTTTGTCTTTGGGATATACTTTTTATAGATACAGGATGTTCTCCATAATTTATTGCTAAATCAACCATGGCTTTTACTCCATATCTTCCCTTCGTAGATAATTTCATCTAATCACTCCTTTAATCATCACCTGGGTCGCTGAATCTTAACGACTTCAGAAGATGATTTACCCCTTTGTAGCCCTCTGGAGTAGATAACAATTCTTAATTGTTATCCCACTACTGAAATTTTCACTTTGTTAAAGTATGTGATTCCTACTAACAATAGAGGAAGTTTTCCTTCTAAAATGTCGTTAAAGTAGAGTGTTTTACTATACTTTCTAAATTCATAATATCAAGTCCTAGTAATCTTGTCAACTATAAATAATTTAAATTTGTTTTATGATAACGTTTATTTAGCTGATTTTTTATGATAACCATTAGTTATCAACCGATATGTCCATAATGCTCCACATTATTTATTTAGATAACTATTATAGTTATTATACTAAATAAATTCATAATCATCCTTGAAGTATTTAACTATATATAGTATAATTTAAAAAAAGCTTTGGAAGAATATCACCCAAGTAGGTACGCCACTTACGTTGGGTTTTTTATATTTTCATAGGAGGTATTAAAAATGAAAAATGAAATCGTAAAACCATCAATTCTACCTGGATTTATGGAGTTACTGCCAACAGAACAAATTCAGTTTAACAAATTAGCAGATACAATTAGGAAAACATATGAGAGCTTTGGTTTTATGCCCATAGATACGCCAGTGATTGAGAAATCAGAAATTCTACTGGCAAAAGGAGGCGGAGAAACTGAAAAGCAAATTTATAGATTCACAAAGGGAAATAGTGATATCTCCCTTAGATTTGATTTAACCGTACCCTTAGCTAGATATGTTGCTCTAAATTTTAATTCCTTAACTTTTCCCTTTAGAAGATATCAGATTGGTAAGGTATATAGAGGAGAGCGAAATCAAAAAGGACGTTTTCGTGAATTTTACCAGTGTGATATTGATATTGTTGGAAGCAACTGTTTAAGTATTTTAAATGATGCTGAAATACCTAGTATTATTTATTCAATATTCAACAATCTTGGTTTTAAAGATTTCACCATAAAAATAAATAACAGAAAACTTCTAAATGGATTTTTTGAATCCTTAGATATTAAAGATAAATCCGATGTTTTAAGAATTGTTGATAAGATAGACAAAATTGGAATATCAACAACAACTGATGAATTATTAAATAGCGGTCTAAGTAATGGAGTTGTAGAAAAAATTCTTGCATTTATCACCCTTGCTGGAAGTAACCAAGAGATATTGATATTATTAGAGGATTTAGATATTTCTAATGCAAGCTTTAAAGAGGGCTTAAACGAGCTTTCAGAAGTCACTAAATACGTAGCTTTATTCGGAGTTCCCGATGATAATATTAAGATAGATTTAAAAATAACTAGAGGTCTTGATTATTACACTGGCACAGTTTATGAAACATTCTTAAATGAATACCCATCTATTGGCTCTGTTTGCTCCGGTGGACGATATGATAATTTAGCAGAGTATTATACAAAACAAAAATTGCCTGGCGTGGGAATCTCCATTGGTCTTACTAGGTTATTTTATCAACTAAATGAAGTTGGATTTTTTAAAAAAGATGCAGGCACTTGTATTACAAAAGTATTAGTAATACCCCTAGATAATAATATTGATTATGGAATCGCATTTGCAAGAACTTTAAGAGGCAAAGGAGTAGTCACGGAAATATACCTTGAGGATACTAAAATAGTTAAAAAGCTTGGATATGCAAATAAATTAGGTATCCCTTTTGTAATTTTAATTGGTGATTCAGAAGTTCAAAATAAAACTGTTTCTATAAAAAATATGATTACTGGTGAGCAAATAACTGTTGATTCTGATGCTGCTTATGACATAATTAATATATAAATCAGCGCCTCAAAAAAGCAATACATTTTATACAAAAATATTGCTTTTTTGAGGCGTAATCATATATATAATTTAAGTAAAAAAGATTAATATATGGAATCTACTAGAAAAACCAGCTGGTTAGAAGATATTGATTTATGATCATTTTTAATCACATTTTCCTCGTAAACCAATATTATATACTGTAAATAATTTTACGAGGAGGAGTATCGTGTCATCTAGAGATACTAGTCCAAGCTACAGAGATTTGATACTTGGAATAGATAAAAAGGTGCCTCTTATATCTGGGAAGTGTGTTACTGCAATTAACTTTGATAATGCAGCAACAACTCCACCCTTCAAATGTGTTATGGAAGATATAGTTGATTTTGCTCCATGGTATTCTTCAATTCATCGTGGTGAAGGATATAAATCTCAACTTACCACTAAAATATATGAGGATTCTAGAAATATTGTATGCAAATTTGTTAATGCTGATTCTAATAATACAGTAATATACGTTAAAAATTCTACAGAAGCCTTTAACAAACTTTCTAACTTATTATATGATCCCCATAAAAAAAATGTTGTTTTAACAACTGATATGGAGCATCACTCAAACGACCTGCCTTGGAGAAATAAATTTATTGTAGATTATATATCCTTGGATACATCTGGTAGGTTGTCATTAGTTGATTTAGAGGCTAAACTAAATAAATATAATAATTATATAAAACTAGTCACAATCACAGGTGCTTCAAATATTACTGGCTATAAAAATCCAATTTATGATATAGCTAAATTAGTTCATAAATTCGGCTGCAAATTACTTGTAGACGGAGCTCAATTAGTGCCTCATGCACCTTTTATTATGAGTAATGAGAATTCTGAATATAATATAGATTTTTTAATTTTCTCTGCTCATAAAATGTATGCTCCTTTTGGCACCGGAGTATTAATCGGGCCTAAAAATTTTTTTGATAAATGTGATCCCGATTTAGTTGGTGGTGGAACAGTTGATATTGTTACTCATGATTATATTAAATGGAATGACTCACCAGAGAGGCATGAGGCTGGCTCTCCAAATGTTATAGGTTCAATAGCTTTGACTTCTGCTATTAAAACCTTGAATAAGATTGGTATGCATAATGTGGAAAATATTGAAACAAATTTGACTACCTACGCCATTTCCCAAATGAAAAAAATTCCCGATTTAAAAATATATTGTGACACATCAAAATATGCCAGTAGAGTTAGTATAATTCCTTTTAATATTTATGGAATAAAGCACGACTTGGTTGCAAAAATTCTCTCCTATGAATGGGGTATTTCAGTAAGAAGCGGTTGTTTCTGTGCCCAACCCTACATGGTTAAGCTATTAAATATTTCTAGTGAGTTTCTAAGTAAGCGAATAAATAATCCAAATTCATACCGCCCTGGGATGGTTAGAATAAGTTTTGGATTATATAATACTTACTCGGAGATTGATATATTATCTTATGCCCTAATGAAAATCTCGTTAAAAAGGGATTACTATATTTATAAATATAAAAATATGAAAAAAACTCTTTTCGATGTATAATTTCCTGAATTATTTTTGATAATTAAAAATAGTACACTACCTCATGTACTATTTTACTGTTTAATCTGCATATCCTATAAAAATAGTATTATTATAGGTATTGTAATTCCAGAAACTATCGTAGTTATAAATACACATTGCGAAGCAAGTAGACTGTCACCACCGTATTTTTGCGCAATTATTGGAGCCATTACAGCTGCAGGCATTGCTTGCAGTATAACACATATGGTAAGTAACATTTCATCTACCTTTAAAAGTTTTAACACTACATACACAATCATTGGGACAATGCACAGTCTAACTATAGCAGCATAATATACAGAAATATCAGAAAAAGCATCTTTAAATTTCATTTCCGCAAGCATTGAACCAACAATTATCATAGATATTGGTGTTGTTGTAGCTCCTACTAGTTTTATCGAAGTCTCAATAGAAATTGGTAGCTTTATTGAAAACACGAATAAAATAACGCCAATAATTACGGCCATAAGCGCTGGATTTGTTAATGCCTTTCTTATAGATTTGAAATCCTTTTCTCCTGTAAATAACATTACCCCTACTGTCCACACTAAAATATTAAAGGCAATATTGAATATTGCCGCATAAAAAACACCTATTCCTCCATAAATGCTTTCTAGCACTGGATAACCCATAAATCCTACGTTAGAGAAAATTGTTATAAACCTAAATACTTGCTGTTTATTTTTAGGATATTTAAAAAAAAGCAACTTACTAATAAATATTAGACTTATATGTATTAAAAAAGAATATATTAAAATTTTTTGAGCATTACTAACCATCGCTGCCTCGTATTTAATATTAAATGAGGTTATTATCATAAATGGCAAAGTTATGTTTAGTAATAGTTCCGATAGGCCTTTATCAACTACATTATTTAGAAACTTCTTTTTTTTAGCATAAAAGCCAACCGCCATAATAATAAATAATACAATAACTTGATTAATTAATTGGTTATTTCCCATTTTATTCTCCTTATTTTAACATGCTTAATTTTTATTTCAATACAATAATTGGAGATAAATAGGTCTATTATATATTGTAATGGTAGTATTAAGACCTCTTAATACTACCATTACAATATAACAGATTTTTAAATAGGCACAATTTCAATTTAAAAATAACTTTTATACAGACATATACTCCATTTTTCTTTTTTTGAAATAAACCGGTCTCAAGTTACATATTTCACATATTCTAATAGCCGACCTAAAGTTTTTACCAATATCATCCGCGTGATGGGCGTCTGAACCTATAGTTACATATTTCCCACCTATTTGGTTGTATGCTTTATAAATATTAATTAAATTACTATATGCTTCACTATTACCAAGTCGTCTTGTGTTAATCTCCATTACTTTTTCATTATGTACAACGGCTTTTAGCACTTCATTTATATATTCATCAAATTCATTATAATGTATTTCATTATCACTAAAAGTAGCATATCTAGATATATAATCAATATGGCCTAAACTATCAATAAAATTGTATTGTTTTACGTTATCAATCATACTTGAAAAATATTTTTCAAAAGCTTCTTTTTTAGTTTTATCTTCGTAAAATTTCGGATAATAAAGGTCTTCTCCCATGGAAACATGTATAGACCCAATTACATAGTCAAAAGGATATTCCTTCTCGATTTTTCTATTTTCCTCTAAACAAATTTGTTGCATGCCAATTTCAACTCCAAGCATAAGCTTACTACTCCTATACTTCTCATAGCTATTAAAATATTTATCTATATCAAAAATAATATCTTCTCCTGATGGAAATTTCAAATCTAGATGTTCTGTAAAAGTCATACTTATACCGCTTCTTCTTGATTGTTCTAGCGCATCCTGAATCTTCATTTGAGAGTCATCAGAAAACTCAGTATGTATGTGTGAGTCAATCATAATATGTCCTCCTAGTATTCCTTTAGAGTATTTATCAACTATCAATAAGTTGATATATTTAATTATATCAAAATTTACGTCAAAAAGATATAACCCTAAGATCAGTCTTATGGTTATAATTTCCTCTATCATTCTGAATAACTTGTTTTTACATCTACTTTATTATTTAGTATTTTAAATATATTATGGAAGAACTTTATGGTTTATATTTAGTATATTGCCTCCACCAGAGATTGTAGCATCGTAAGTTCCTGACATGGTCTCCATGCTAACAACCCAATTAAATGTAGTCACTCCTGTTCTATCTGTAGTACGCCACTGAATTACAGATACTGTTTTATTGGCCAATTTATAAGAAGTCTTTATGTTGTATAAAGTATTAGGCGCTCCCTGTATAGTTATAACACCTGTATCTCCACGCTTAACATTAGAAGCAGCGTTTATAATTCTCAATTGGCTTTGAGACGCCATATATTGCTTTTGTGATATGGTTACTTGTTTTACAATAGGAACTGCTTTTGTAGCGTGGCTGTAGCCAGTAATGCACAGACCTAATATTAAAACACATGCTATTTTGATTTTCATAAAATCACCTCTTCTTATATATTATGGTGCCCATATTTTAAATAGAATATTACATAATGTTAAAAGGCGAACAGATTTTCAAATGAAACATTCCAAAATATATATGTGTAATTTATATAAATTTATGTAAATTTATGGTATAATTTTATTTGTAGGAACAACGAAACTGTAATGGGAGGATCATTTCAATGATTGAAATTTTACATCAATTTAGTTCTATGTCTGGTCAATCTGTTAAACTTATTGCAATCATATTATTTGTTTTTGGAATTTTACAATGCTTTTTAGGATATAAGATATTCAATTTTTGGATTGCTATTTGTGGATTTATTACATTTGGTATATTAGGTGGTTTACTCACTGTATTTATTTCAGGAAGCTCAGGAGTAGGTATATTTTTCGCATTGCTATTCGCTATAGGAGGGGCTTATATATCATTTAAGATATATAAGGTAGGAGTCTTTACTCTTTGTGGTCTTATGGGATTATTATTAGCTTATATACTAACTCAAAGTATTGAATTATCAATATTTATTGGATTAGTTGTTGGTACTTTAAGTCAATTTTTTGTAAAGCCCGTAATTATTTTTTCCACAAGTACATCTGGTGGTTTCACCTCTGCCATGAGTTTACTTATGATACTGAAAATAGATAATTATTTAGATAGTATATTTCTTAGTATAACATTTGCTATATGTGGAGTCTTAGTACAATTATTTTTACACAAAAAAATGGATAATACAAATCTACACTTATTAAAAATCAACTTACCGAAACATAGAAAGTATCGACTAGGCAATAGTTTGTTATTGTATATAAAAAATAAAATAGAGCTAGATAATTCTCTTTCATCAAAACAATCAATTGGGCTAACTTTTGATGGAATTTGTCAAAATATCATCGGAATACTTTACTCCTTTAACGTTTTAAAAATAATTTTGCCTTTTATAGACTATATTTTATATCTTGTGAGTTTAGCATTTATAACTTTATCCATTCTTATTTTCACTAAATCGATATGGATTAGCAGCAGCCTATCGATATTATTACTTGTAGGTTGTTTATGTTTTATAAAGAAAAAATATATTGCCCTTGCTATATCCTTTTCACTTGTTACAATATCAAAATTAGTAATACTTGTTAGCTCATTATCATTATTAAAGCATTCAGAATATAGTATCCCTTCTGAATTAATAGATACAGCGATTATAGGATATATTGCATTTATTTCATTTAAATACTTTTCAAAATCAGAAGAGGGCCTTTTAGTAAAGAATAAAATACAAAGTTTATTTCAAAAACGACATAACTCTGACCATAATACTAACAAACAGCCTAAATCTACAAATAAAATTAAAATTATGGTTAGGTGCCCAAATTGTGCTGCACTTAATAGCGAGACGTCTAAATTTTGTGATAGTTGTGGAAAAATATTAATAATTGATAAAAAGAGTGCTTCCGACGATGAAAAAAAAGACATGAATATATAAAAAAAGCCCGCTAACTTAAATGCACCTTTAGGTACTAAGCGTTAGCGGTGAACTATATTATTTCTACTATAATTACAATTTTACTATTATATTAATTATATAAAGGGTATTTACTACACAATTGAACTACATTCTCTCTAATTGGTTCCAAATTTCCGTCTTTATTTTGTATAGTTTCATTTATAAGTGCAGCTATTACTTTCATTTCTCCCTCTTTGAATCCTCTTGTAGTTACAGCTGGCGTTCCAATTCTTATACCACTTGTGACAAATGGGCTTAAAGTCTCATTTGGTACCGTGTTTTTATTTACAGTAATCCCAACAATATCCAACAACCTTTCGGCTTCCTTACCCGTAATATTTTTATTTGTTAACTCTATAAGTAAAAGATGATTATCTGTACCGCCGGATACTAATTTAAAGCCATATTTTAAAAGTTCTTCTCCGAGTACCTTTGCATTCTTAACTACTTGATCTATGTAAACCTTGAATTCTGGCTTAAGTGCTTCTCCAAAACAAACAGCTTTAGCTGCAATAGTATGCATTAATGGTCCACCCTGCATTCCTGGAAAAATAGACTTGTCTATTTGTTTTGCGTATTTTTCTTTGCATAGAATTACTCCACCTCTTGGGCCCCTTAAAGTTTTATGGGTGGTCGTTGTAACAAAATCTGCATATGGCACTGGAGACTGGTGTGCTCCTGTTGCAACAAGACCTGCAATATGCGCCATATCAACAAACATATATGCTTTAACCTCGTCGCAAATTTCTTTAAACAGAGCAAAATCTATGGCTCTTGGGTATGCACTCGCACCAATAACTATCATTTTAGGATTATGCTTTTTAGCAAGTGCTCTAACTTCTTCATAATCTATAATCTCAGTTTCTAAATTAACACCGTAGGGAATAAAGTTGTATAACATTCCTGAAAAATTCACTGAACTTCCGTGAGTTAAATGTCCACCATGGTTCAAATTCATACCCAGTACAGTATCACCTGGTTTTAGCATTGAAAAATATACAGCCATATTAGCCTGTGAACCCGAATGAGGTTGAACATTAGCATGTTCTGCTCCAAAAAGTTTTACTGCCCTTGCGCGGGCTAAATTCTCTGCTTTATCAACTATTTCACACCCGCCGTAATATCTTTTGCCAGGATAACCTTCTGCATATTTATTGGTTAATATAGAACCATTTGCTTCAAGCACTGCTCTACTAACAAAATTTTCAGAAGCAATTAGTTCAATATGATCCTCTTGCCTTGTATTCTCCTCTTCAATTATTTCATAAACCAACGAATCACTGTTTTTTAGATATTCCTTCATATTCATACCTTCCCTTCCTCTTTTGATTTCAATTTTGATTTTAATTTTGATTTTAATAACGATTTTAAAAACGATTTAAATTTCACTCTAAAGTTTGAATATATATATTATACTTATATTATAAAATTTAATACGGTATTTATCAACCTAAAATATGAAAATCTCTTTTAATGTTTTGAATTTTTTATAGATTTTGATTATTGCTGGAGCTTATACTTTCCCACTTCAAAATCCTAACATACACCTTATCTACATAGGTATCGTTTTCATATCTTAAAAAAAATAATAAATAATTTAATTTTCAAACTAATAATAATTTATTAGTTTTATGGTATATAATGATGGTGCAATTTTATTATATACCATGCAACATTAAATCATTATACCTTAATAAATATTTAATCAATTTTATAATGAAAGGAGATTCCATGCATATTGATGATATTATTCATATAGCTACTGATGCAGGTAAAATTATTTTAGAAAATGGTGGAGAGACTTATAGAGTTGAGCAAACAATTACTATGATATGTACCTCTTATGGGATACCTCGCACTGAAAGTTTTGTCACGCCTACTGGTATTATGGTCTCTATAACTAATAGTGATAATCAAACCATTTCATTAATTAAAAGAGTTCATATTAGAACAGTTAATCTTAACAAGGTTTCTATGATAAACAATCTATCTAGGAAGCTCGTATCGTGCCCTTTATCCATGGCGGATATAAGATTAGAAATTGATTATATTAATAATTTACCACCTTATTCACTAAAGACCACTACATTTTTTTCAGCTTGCTGTGCAGGATCTTTTACGCTTCTTTTTGGTGGAAATTACAAAGACTTTTTTATAGCATTTATAATTGGAGCTCTTATTAATTGTTTAAGCGTGTCTTTAGATAAATTAGAAGTAAATAGTTTTTTAAAAAACATGCTTTGTGGTTCTTTGGCTGCATTCATAGCCTTAGTAGCTACATCTTTAGGCCTAGTAGGTAGTATGGATACTATAATAATAGGATCTATCATGCTACTAGTACCTGGTATTGCCATAACAAATGCAATAAGGGATACTATTGCTGGCGATTTAGTTTCTGGTATATCTCGCTCAATTGAAGCTTTATTTATAGCCGTTGCCATATCTTCAGGGACAAGTATAGTTTTCAAAATATGGTTTTTATTGTTTGGAGGTACACTTATATGATTCTGAACTCTTTTTATGCATTTTTTAGTTCTCTTGGTTTTGGAATACTATTTAATATTAGAGGTAAGAATTTAATAATAGCATCAATCGGAGGAGGCGCTGCTTGGTTTACATATCTTCTTTCTGGAAAACTTCAACCGTCCATTGTTTTTTCATTATTCCTTGCCGCAATGGTTGGGAGTATTTACTCAGAAATAATGGCAAGAATATATAAGAATCCTGTCACCATGTTTATAATATGTGCAATTATACCTCTTGTACCCGGCGGTGGAATGTATTATGCAACTCTTGAGGCAGTAAAGGGTAATTTAACTGTTGCTTTAACCAAAGGCGCTGAAACCCTATTTAGCGCAGGTGCAATTGCAGTTGGAATAGTATTTGTAGCCTCTATAAGTGCGATATTTAAAAAAATAAAGAAGTAAAATTTGATATCAAATTTTACTTCTTTATTTTACTTTAAAAACATAAGGAAAGTTGAAACTAGTTCATCAATTTTTTCTTCTTGAACTTCCTCATCACCATTTAAAAGACATTTTTTTGTATATCTCTCTAAAACAAGGCCTCCAACTTTATTCATAGCAGCACGAACTGCAGCAACTTGCACTAATATGTTTTTGCAGCAAGCTTCGCTAGTCACCATCTTTTCTATACCTTTAACCTGACCTTCAATTTTTCTTAATCTCACTTGAATATCTTTCACTTGCTCATCATCCATAGATTCATCTTTGACCTTTGTCATTTTACCACTCCTATACATAATATAGTGGATAATTTACAGCTAATGGGTTTTTGTTTCCGTTTTTGCGATGCCAAGTTCGCGAAGTTGCTTCTCATCAACCATATTTGGAGCTTCGGTCATTGGGCAATAAGCGTTTTGATTCTTAGGGAATGCTATTACATCTTTAATGTTATCAGTTCCTGCTAAGAACATTACAATTCTATCTAATCCAAAAGCAAGTCCACCGTGTGGTGGTGGTCCATATTTGAATGATTCTAATAAGAATCCAAATCTTTCCCATGCTTTTTCACGCGTAAATCCTAGAACTTTAAGCATAGTCTCTTGAAGTTCGGAATTGTGTATTCTTATACTTCCTCCACCTAACTCTTCTCCATTTAATACTATGTCATAAGCTTTAGCTCGAACTCTACCTGGCTCCGATACTAAATACTGTAGGTCCTCATCCATTGGCATTGTGAAAGGATGATGCGCCGCAACATATCTATTTTCTTCTTCACTATAATCTAATAATGGGAACTGTGTAACCCATACAAAATTAAATTCTTTACTATCTTTTAGAATTTCAAGGTCTTTGGCTACCTGTAATCTTAATGCGCCTAACGCTTGTAGTACAATGCTTTCTCTGTCTGCAACAATAAGTACTAAATCACCAACTTTTGCCTCTACCTTACTTAATATAGCTTGCATTTCAATATCATTTACGAACTTAGCTATAGGTGATTTAATTCCCTCTTCTTTACACGCAATCCACGCAAGACCTTTTGCTTTGTAAGTCTTAACAAATTCACCCAGTTTATCTAATTTCTTTCTTCCCATATCTGCAGCATTATTAATCTTTATAGCTCGTACACTGCCACCATTATCTATTGCACCTTTAAATACTACAAATTCACACTCTTTTACCTCTTGGGTAATATCTTTTATTTCCATTCCAAATCTTAAATCTGGTTTATCAGTTCCATATTTATCCATAGCCTCTTTGTATGTAATTCTTTTTATAGGAAGTTTAACATCTTCATTTACTACTTCTTTAAATAATTTTTTAATTAAGGCCTCATTTACAGCTATAACATCATCTTCCTCAACAAAAGACATTTCTATATCTACTTGGGTAAACTCGGGTTGTCTATTTGATCTTAAATCTTCATCCCTAAAACACCTTGCTATTTGGAAATACTTATCATATCCAGACACCATTAATAATTGTTTGAATAATTGTGGTGATTGTGGGAGTGCATAGAACATACCTTGATAATTCCTACTTGGAACTAAATAGTCGCGAGCACCCTCAGGAGTACTTTTGGTAAGTATAGGTGTCTCAATTTCTATAAAACCATTTTCATCTAAAAAGTCTCGTATAACCTTAGATGTTTTATGTCTTAACATAAAAATTCTTTGCATATCCGGTCTTCTTAAATCAAGATATCTATATTTTAAACGTACATTTTCTGAAGCATCTAAATCTTCTTTTATATATATAGGTGGAGTTTCTGATTCAGACAATATCTTTATATTTTCTCCTTTAAGCTCTACAAGCCCAGTTGGTAGATTTTTATTTGGAGATTCTCTTTTAATAATATCACCAGTTACAGCAATGCAATATTCTGGTTTAACTAAATCTGCTTTCTCAAAAGCTTCCTTATTTATTTCTTCTCCAAACACTAACTGTAATAAACCTGTTCTATCTCTTAAATCGACAAAAACAAGTCCTCCTAAGTTTCTTTTCCTCTGAACCCATCCCATTACTGTTACCCTATTTTGTATATGTGTTTCACGAAGTTCACCACACATATTCGTTCTTTTTAATCCTTCTAAATCTTCTGCCATTTTGTTAACTTCCTCTCTTAACTCTTAAGTATTAGCCATAAGAGTTAACATATTAAAAATTTGAACTAATATTACAGCTAGTTGTTATTACGTCTAATTGATATTACACCCATACAGAGTTTCAAGCAATGAAATTTTCTTATTTATCATCTCATCTACTCTTTTTATGTACTCTCTAACATCTTTGATATTTGCAAAGCGTTCATGCCTGTTTTCATCTAAAAAAACAACTTTACAAACTGCATCCGCCCCAAGTGCAATAACTGTCTGTTTCTCCTCAATCATTTGAATATTGTATATTCCTTCTTTTCCTTGTGTTGCATAGCCAATATTCTCCATATTGCCTACCATGTTTTTTTGCTTATACATATAATAAGGTCTCATATGAAGTTTCTTAGATAATTCCACAGTATGCTCATACATCTGGTTTAATTCTTCTTGACCAGGAATTTTAAACCTATAATTATTGAGCATATTTTCATGAAGTTTTGAAGCTCTTTTTATGGACATACCATGTATTGTAATACTATCAGGTTTAATCTGGTATATTTCGCTGCAGGTTTTTATTATATGAGAAATTTTCTCTCCTGGAAGTCCTATTATTAAATCCATATTAATATTATCAAATCCTAAATCTCTAGCCATAGCGAATGTTTTATTTACACTAACTGCAGTATGAGTTCTTCCAATCAATTCCAATGTATCATCATTCATTGTCTGAGGATTAATGCTTATTCTATGCACTCCATATTTTTTCATAGTAGTTAATTTTTTAAAAGTTATGCTATCTGGTCTTCCGCATTCTACTGTAAATTCACATACATTATTATGTTCAGTAAAAGCTTCATAAATACACTTCATTATAAATTCAAATTGCTCATCATTTACGGAAGTTGGTGTTCCCCCTCCGAAATATACACATTCAATGTTGAGTTTCTTTTCTCTAATGTATTTACTTAGTTCCTTAATCTCATGAGACAAAGCTTCAAGATAAGGCTCTACTATGTCTTTGCATCTACTTATAGGATTAGATGCAAAGGAACAGTACAAACACTTAGTCGGACAAAATGGCATACCAATATAAACACTAATGTTATCCTTTTTCTTATTAACAATATTTTTTTCAAACTTTGCAACATCAATACAAAGTCGCGCCTTATCTTCTCTTGTAACATGTTTTTCTTTAAAATCTTTTATAATATCCTCCTCAGAAAATCCATTTTGAAGTAATTCAAGAGCCCTTTTAGACGGCCTTATTCCTATTATAGTACCCCAAGGAAGTTCACGCGTTGTATCCTTTGAGAAATATAAAAAAACAGCTTTTTTAACTTCTTCTTTAAGTTTGTACGACTTATTAATAAAGTAATCAAAGCTATCATTTTCCCTTTTTATCTCCACTACATTTTCCTTAACACAAATACTAAAATCAAAATTTTCTTCTACAAATTTAATATCTGGAAATAAAAAAAATAAATTTATCATTTGATATACATCATAATTATATTGTGAATTATTTAATTTTACTTTTATCATCTTAACTCCTTAGTAAAGAATAGTGTATAAAATTCTTATTGATCTTAAACTTATGTTAACCAAATAAAAAAGGATTGTTTAATTTTTCATTACCAATTGTACTATATGGTCCGTGACCAGGATACACCATAGTATCTCTATCAAGACATAAAAGTTTTGACTTTATACTAGTGATTATAGTATCAAAATCTCCTCCTGCAAAATCTGTTCTTCCAATTGAACCTGCAAAAAGTGTATCCCCTGTGAAAGCGCAGTTTTCTATTAAAAAGCTCATACCACCAGGTGAATGTCCTGGTGTATCAATGCAAGTAAACTCTAAGTTAGAAATTTTTATTATATCTCCGTTCTCAAGTAATTTATCTGCCCCCCCTCTAATTAGTGGCCCAAATAGATATTCACCCTTACTTATTAAATCATCATCTTTTTTGCTAATACATACTATTGCATTTGTGATTGATTTAAGCTGCTGGACTCCTGATGTATGATCTACGTGTCCATGAGTCAAAAGAATATACTTTACCTTTGCTCCTATTGAATCTATAACATCTACAATAGCATTAACATCACCACCAGGATCTACAACTACTGCTTCGTTGGTTTTTTTATCCATTATAACATAACAATTCGCTCCATATACTCCTACAACAATTTTTTTAATTTCCATTTTAATCCTCCTATTTTTTTTGCTTGCTCTCCAAAATCAAAGTAACCGGCCCATCATTTTGTATATATACTTGCATATCTTCTCCAAATTCCCCAGTTTTAACTTCACCTAAAACGTCTTTGCATTGTCTTACAAATTCTAAATACAATTTTTCGGATTGCTGCCCACCAAGAGCTTTCATAAAATTTGGTCTTCTCCCTTTCCGGCAATCTCCATATAATGTGAATTGAGACACTACAAGAAGCTCTCCTTTGACATCTAATAACGATTTGTTCATTTTCCCATCTTCATCAAAAATTCTTAGGTTTAATATCTTATCCTTTAAGAATTTTATATCCTCTTCATTGTCGCCCTCGCAAATTCCAAGGAGAACATTTAATCCATTACCTATTTCACTAACTAAACTACCACCGACTTCAACCTTTGATGACTTAACTCTTTGCACTACTGCTCTCATAAATATTCCTCTCCTAAATCAATTAAAACTAGTTTTTAATTTTTAATCCTATAAACTTCCATTACGCCAGGCAATTTAGTAATTTTCTTTTGTAATTCTTTCAAATTCTCGATGCCAGCTACCCGTAACTTTATATTTATCAAAGCTACGCTATTTTTTAAAGTTTTTGCATTTATTGAGAATAATTGCGTTTTTGTTATAGTTATTACCTCCATAATATTTGACAATAAACCATACCTATCATCTGCTTTAATCTGAATTTCTGTAATATAATCTTTTCCCTCAGATGCTCCCCAACTTACCTCAACCACTTTATTTATATCATTTTTTATTAAGGCTTCAGCATTTTTGCAATCCCGCCTATGAACTGAAACCCCACGTCCCATTGTTATGTAACCTATTATTTCGTCACCTGGAACGGGATTACAGCACTTAGCAAAACGTGCTAGGACATTCCCCTCACCCTTAACTATTAACCCTTGGTAATCCAGTTTCTTTTTAACATCCCTACCTGAACTCTTTGTAATTTTTTGCTCAATGTCCTCAACAGACATATTTTCTTTGTTTTTATTCTCAAAAACTTCTCTCAATCTATTAACAACAGTTGAAGGCATAATATCTCCCACTCCAACGTAAGCAAATAAATCATCTAAAGTTCTAAAATTATATTTTTTGTATATTTTTTCTATTGCGTCACCCTTAGCAATTTCCCCAAAATTATATTCTTGCCTTTTAGATTCTCTTTCTAATAATTCCTTACCTTTTTCAATACTCTCATCTCTTTTAGCTTTTTTAAACCAAGATTTAATTTTGCTTTTAGCTTGGTTGCTCTTTGTAATATTAAGCCAATCAATACTAGGACCCTTAGGTATAGGTGAAGTTATAATTTCAACTATTTCTCCAGTTTTTAGATGATATTCGAGTGGTACCATTCTACCGTTTACTTTTGCACCCATGCACTTATGCCCTATATCCGTATGGATTCTGTATGCAAAATCAATTGGTGTTGCGTCAAGAGGTAAATTAATAACCTCACCCTTTGGTGAAAATACAAAAACTTCATCTGAAAACAAATCAATTTTAAACCCTTCCATGAACTCTTCTGCATCAAAAGTTTCCCCTTGCCATTCAAGAATATCCTTTAACCAAGAGAATTTAGGGTCAGAATTTTGCTCTCCTTTGTCCACTATCCCTTCTTTATACTTCCAATGAGCTGCAATACCATATTCTGCAGTTTTATGCATCTCATAAGTTCTAATTTGGATTTCAAAAGGTTTCCCGTGTGGTCCAATTACTGTTGAATGTAATGATTGATATAAGTTTGGTTTTGGCATTGCAATATAATCTTTGAATCTCCCAGGAATTGGCTTATATACGGTATGTACTATACCTAGCGCTGCATAGCAATTCCCAATATCATGAACTAAAATTCTAACTGCGGTTAAATCAAAAACTTGATCTATTGTCTTATTTTTAGTAACCATTTTTCTGTAAATACTGTAAAAATGTTTAGGTCTTCCATCGATGTCAGCTTCTATTCCAACCATATTCAAGTTGAACTTTAATTCCTTCATTATATTGTTTATATTTTCTTCTCGCTCAACTCTTTTTTCTGCAATTATCCTTACTAGATTATAATATTCGTTTGGATTTAGATACCTAAGCGATAAGTCCTCGAGTTCCCATTTAATTTTAGACATTCCAAGTCTGTGGGCAAGCGGCGCATAAATATCCAAAGTCTCTTTAGCCTTTTGCTTTTGTTTTGCAACTGGCATAAATTTAAGCGTTCGCATATTATGAAGTCTATCCGCAAGTTTAATAAGTATAACTCTAATATCCTTTGTCATAGCTAAAAGCATTTTGCGAACATTATCTGCTTGTTCTTCTTCCTTAGTCTTATATTTTATTAGACCAAGTTTAGTTACGCCTTCAACTAAATTTGCTACTTCTATATTAAATTCTCTACTAACATCTTCAAATGTATATACTGTATCTTCAATCACATCATGAAGTAACCCCGCAATAATTGTGCTAGTATCAAGTCCCATATCAGCTAATATACATGCTACTTCTAATGGGTGGACAATATACGGCTCCCCAGACTCTCTCTTTTGCTCTTTATGAGCAGCATAAGAAAAATTAAAGGCTTTAATAATAAGATCTTTATCTACAGTATTACAGTTGTTTTCAATCCTTTTCAACAATTTTTCAAGCATTTCTTATACACTCCTAAAATCAAAGGCTGGTTAAATAACCAGCCTTTACTTTTTACTAATATTATATAATATTTCGTAGATTTATGCAATTTTAATTTAAAAAACAATCACTTTAAGATTAAAGTATAATTAAACATTATACTTTACTAAAGACATTATATCATGGTCCTTTAATTTATCTTTTCCATTAAGCTCTGTTAATTCGATTACAAAGTTTAGTGAAACAACTTCCCCACCCATTTGTTCTATAAGTTTTGTTACTGCTGCAACCGTTCCACCCGTAGCAAGTAAATCGTCAACTATTGCTACTTTTTGTCCAGGCTTTATTGCATCCTTATGAATTTCAAGTTTATCAGTTCCATATTCAAGGTCATATTCAATTTGTATAGTGTCAAAAGGTAATTTGCCAGGCTTTCTAACTGGTACAAATCCTACGCCAAGAGCATACGCCACCGGTACCCCAAATAAAAATCCTCTTGCCTCAGGTCCTACTATAACATCTACATTCTTTTCTTTTAAACATGCAACCATACTGTCTATAGTGTACCTAAGTACCTTCCCATCTTGTAATAACGTGGTTATATCCTTAAAACTAATTCCTTTTTTAGGAAAATCTTCAATTATTCTAATGCTATTTTTTAAATCCATGGTTATTCCCCCTAAAGTAAGATTAAAGTATAAGACTATTTTTTAATTCCTTATCTAAGTACTTTGATATTTGCATTGCTCTATTTGAGTCTGATGTAATAAATAACTCAACAACAATTTTAGCATTATCCATTCTTCCAACAGGATTAACCGTAGGCATTATCTTTAATGCCAATATTGATACTGCATACTCATTAATAATTCTAATATTATGAGTTTTTAACAAAGCATTAATCCCATAATTATTTGTGTTATTCAATTGCTTTATACCCTCGACAACAATTATTTTATTTTCGCTCTCAATTTGTGTTTTACTATAAATAGTACCAATGGTTACTAGATCCATATACTTATTTGCAGATTCCATCTTGTAGTAAGTGGAAATCGCTTGAACTAGTTTAAACGTAAGTCCTGAAGCACATAATCCTTTAAAGGGATAATTACATCCCCTCTGTTTTGGATTAACAACAATAGTATCAGGAGCGCATTTAATAGGTTCATGGAAATCTGTTATGATAACATCAATTCCTATATTTTTACATAATTTTATTTCACTTAAAGAATTTATTCCACAGCCTAAGGTTATTATTAGTCCTGGTCCTAAATATTTTATATGACTCGTAATATCTTTTTCAAATAAATCACGGTTCTCACTTAATTCACTTGGTATAAAATACTCAACATCCGCATTAAGAAATTTAAGCACTAACATCAATAATGAAATCGCCGTAATACTATCCACATCATAAAAACCGTAAAGGACAATTTTTTCTCTCTCATTTATAGATTTAATAATTCTATATAATGCATTTTCCATACCTTTTAATAAAAATGGATTATACATATTATAATCTATAAATTCTTTATTATTCTTTTGCATGTTTTTAAAACTATCCACCATAAAAACTCCTCAAAGTTAATAGAAAACATAATAATTATAATTTCATATTATATAATGTAAAAAAGGCAGAGAAGTATCAAGTACATCATACTCCTCCGTCTTTTAATTTAAATAATATAAAACAAGTTATATCTTAAGCAACGGTTCGCTTATTTTCTCTTGCTTTCTTTTCTCTTTTTTTAAGAAACACCCACATAGGACTTGCTATAAAAATTGAAGAATAACATCCAACTCCTATACCAATTAATAATGGGAAAGTCAACTCTCTTATAGATGGTACGAATACCCATACCGAAAATATACAAATTAAAACTGTAAGAACTGTATTTATCGATCTAGCCATTGTTTGTGTAACACTAGTATTAGTAATCTCTTCTATAGTTGCTTTTCTCATAATTCTTTGATTTTCGCGTATTCTATCAAATATAACAATAGTATCATTAATAGAATAACCAACTACAGTAAGAATAGCAGCTATAAAAGTTGCATTTACTGCTATTTGAAATACTGCATATACTGTAATAGTAATTAAAATATCGTGTACTAATGCAAATATTGCAGACGCAGCAAATTTAAATTCAAATCTAAAGCCAACATACACTAATATACAAAACATGGCAACAATTACAGCAGTTACTGCTTTTGTCTTTAATTCTGAACCAATAGATGCACCAATTGCATCTTCTGAAATTAAAGTACTAGATTTAAACTGTGTCTTAATGTCTTTTAACATGGTTGCTGTTTGATCAGCAGAAAGAGCATCACTCTTTACAGTTATTTCAATTTCTTTATCGTCGTTTACTGTTTTTGATAAATATTCACCTTTTGCGTATTTATCTATTATTTTATCTACATCTACTTTATCAAATTTTTGTTTCATATTTATAGTGATTGCTGTACCACCTTTGAAATCTATACCTAAATTTAGCCCTTTTGTTGCTATGAATCCTATTCCTATTACAATTATGATTAGAGACATAACAAACCATAGTTTAGTTTTTTCAACTATCTTTAGCATAAGTTTACCCCCTCTTCACGCCAAAATGAGATGTTTTACTAATTAGTCCCATTTCAACTGCTAATTTTAATAAGAATTTAGTGCATGTAAGTGCTGTAAATAGACTTATGCATACACCAATTACAAGTGTTAGTGCAAATCCTTTAACCGAACCTGTCCCCATCATGTAAAGAACTACACCTGCCATTATGGTAGTTGAATTTGAATCTACTATTGATGGCAATGCTCTGTGAAATCCACCATGTACTGAGGCTTTTATCGATTTCCCAATTTTAAGTTCTTCCTTTGTTCTTTCAAATATTAACACATTAGCATCTACTGCCATACCAATTGTAAGTAGGAATCCAGCAATACCTGAAAGTGTTAACGTGACATTCATGGCTGAAAATGCGCTAAGAACTAAAACAATATATAATACTAAAGATATACTTGCAATAATACCTGGTGCTCGATAATATAAAAGCATAAATAGAAATACAAATAATATTGCTACTGCTCCCGCCTTCATGCTTTGCGACATTGCTGCTTCACCTAAAGTAGCACCAACTGTTTTAACTGATACAGCCTTTAAAGTTACAGGCAATGCTCCTGATGTAATAATTTGTGCTTTTGTTGTAGCTTCTGCTAATGTTGCACTCCCTGAAATTTGAGCCTTACCGTCCAAAATGGCTACTTGGACTGTAGGATCAGTCAATTTATCTGCATCCATATAAATAGTAATTTTTTGTCCTATAAATTTCTGCGTAGCGACTGCAAATTTCTGCTTACCCGTAGTATTGAGTTCAAGATTTATAACAGGTTTATTATCATTATCATAGGATGCAGTCGCATCTTTTATGTCTTTACCCGTAAGAATTGTCACTTTATCAGGACCAACAAATTTAAGCTCTCCTGCTTTTGCAACTGTATCAAGAATTTCTTTAGAATCAAATTTACCTGGTATCTCGATTCTAATTCTATTATTACCTTCTTTTGCAACAAGTGTTTCACTAATTCCCATTTTGTTAACTCTCAATGAGATAAGCTCAATTGCCCTATCTAAGATTTTTGCATCAACTGCTCCACCTTGTACTTCTTCTAAGACTGAAATTCCACCTTGTATGTCAAGCCCTTTGTTTATTGTTTCAGTAAATGGTTTAACTCTATAATCTCCTATTGTAAATCCATGAAAACCTGTAAATCCTAACAGTCCAATAACAAAAACACTTAGTAAAAACAATATCGTGCTTTTTTTCTTTTTCATCTTTATCCCCCTTCGCTGTATATTTAAAATTATAATTCATCTAAAATCAACAGAACTTAAAGATATTAAGTAATTTTAATTTACTTATTCATAGTTTTCGCTTTTAAAGCTATAGCACACTCTATCCTTTTCTTTTGCATTTTGCATCCAATTTCATAAGGAATATGCATATCTCCGTTAAAGTTAAAGTTGTTTGCTTGACATCCCCCACTGCAATAGAATTTGGCCCAGCATTCTCTGCATATAGGTTTATTATATATGTGTGCTTCTTTAAACTCTTGAACCATTTTTTCATTTGTAATTCCATTATATATATCGCCTATCAGAAAATCTTTATTGCCAACAAATTGATGACAAGGGTATATATCTCCATCTGGAGTAACAGCTATGTATTCATGACCAGCACCGCATCCAGAGATTCTTTTATAAACACATGGTCCACCTTGTAAATCTATATTAAAGTGATAAAATTTAAATTCATTTCCATCCTTGTGTCTCTTAAGCATATCTCTATATAATTTATCATATTGCTCAAAAATTATCGGTAAATCTTCCTCTCTAAGTGAAAGTTTATGTTTATCTGGTAGCACTACTGGTTCTATAGATATTTCTTTAAAACCTAAATCTGCCATATGTTTTATATCTTCAAAAAAATCAGTGTTTTCTCTAGTGAAGGTTCCCCTCACATAGTAAGATTTTGACTTATCTCTCATATCAACCATCTTTTTAATGTTTGGAAGTATCCTATCATATGACCCACTTCCATCTACTTTCACGCGAACCTTATCATTTACAGATTTTCTACCATCTATGCTAAGGACTATATTACCCATATTTTTATCTAAATATTGCATAATTTCATCATTAAGTAATGTAGCATTAGTTGTCATTGTAAATCTTATAACTTTATTATAAAGCTTTTCTTGCTGCTTTGCATACCCTACTATTTCTTTTATTGTATCAAAAGCCATAAGTGGTTCTCCACCGAATAAATCCACCTCAATGTTTTTTCTTGGTCCAGATTTCTCTATAACAAAATCTATTGCTTTTTTGCCAACTTCTGCGGGCATAGCTTTTCTAGCACCATGGTACTCACCTTCATCCGCGAAACAATATTTACACCTTAAGTTACAATCATGTATTATGTTTAGGCACAATGCCTTTATGTATGGCTCTGATTGACCGCCGCTCATTGCAATTGATTCATATAAATCTTCTGTGTATAACGTTCCTCCCTGAATTAAACTTTGAATTTCGCTATACACTTCTTCAATATCTATCACACTATATTTTTCTTTGAAAATTTCTATTAAATTCTCTTTTTCTCTAAGGTAACTATCGTCTAATAGATCATAAACTATTTCGTCAACTACATGTAGCGCTCCAGAATTTACATCAATTATATAATATTCGCCATCTTGAATAAATTTATGAATTAGTGACAAATCTTTTTCCTCCTAACTAAATTTAAAGCAGTAACCCTAAGTTACTGCCCCGTTTATAATACTAATTTTCACAAGCTAAGTTAGCTACTGTGCAAGAAGTCTTACATGCTGATTGACATGAATTAGCACATTCCTTACATCCTGGTCTTTTCAAACTTTCTTTAATTGTTGCAGCGTTTATAGTTTTTATATGTTTCATTATTATTCCTCCATATCATAAAGTTGACCTATACATCATACCATAATATTGTAGCTAAATAAAGTTTTTCTATAGATTTATTCCAAGCATTCCAGACAAAGCACCTATACCTAAAGCTAAAGCTGTTCTTATAACTTCACGCATTCCAATATCAGTACTTCCACCACCCACAACTTTAACTAGGTATAAAACTAACATGTAAGTAACAGCAACCATAATACCCATAAGCCAACCTTTTTCTCCTGCTTTTTTTGCAGCAAATATAGACCCATAAAGCACACTAACTAATGTTATTACAATATAAAAAACTGATGTTACCTTCATACTAGCTGGCAAATAAGTCGTTATTATAGAATAAATTACTAATATAATTAAGGTCAAAATTGCGGCCCTAAATGCTCCTTCTCCAGCACAAGAATATTTCAATTTATTTTCCATGTAAATTCCCCCCTTTCTACAGATTGAAGCTAAAAGATTATTTTTTCAGCTTCAATCTATAGTATTAATTATGATTTAAAAGGGGGGTTTATTACTTTTTCTCTACTTTTTCTCTACTTTTTCTCTACTATTTCTGCATTGCTTACATTTATAACTGTACCTATTCCACTTTTTGCTAATTTAACTCTAGTTCTGTCTGGACCACTTTCCAATATAATGTACTCGTCTTGGATATTGATGATTTTTCCCATTATACCGCCTTTAGTCATTACTTCATCATTTACTTTTAAATTATTTAAAAGTGCAGCATATTTTTTCTTTCTTTTGTTTTCTGGTATGAATATTACAAGGTAAAATACTGCAAGCATTAATATTAAAGGTAATAAAGTTCCTAATTGTGTCATTTATGTTTTCCTCCTTTCAATAATATCTTTCCTAACTTATAATAAAATAATTTTCCTATAAAATTTAATTTTAAAAAGCTTATATCATTATTTTTTATAGGTTAATCATATTATAGTAAATATTATAATTTTTCATTCCAAAGAGCAAGTTTTTCTGCCTTAAACTCTTCAAAACAATCACTATCAATAGCATTTCGAATGTCTTCCATGAGTTTATTATAAAAATATAGATTATGGAGCACGCAAAGCCTCATAGCAAGCATTTCTTTTGCCTTAAATAGGTGCCTTATGTAAGCTCTTGTGTAATTTTTACAAGTAGGGCATTGACATCCTTCATCAATGGGAGCAGCATCTGTCTCAAATTTAGCATTCAATATATTTATTCTACCATCACTTGTAAACACATTTCCGTGCCTTCCATTTCTTGCCGGAAGTACACAATCAAAAAAGTCTACTCCTCTTGATACAGCTTCTAAAATGTTACTTGGGTAACCGACTCCCATAAGATATATCGGTTTATCTTGTGGCAAGTATGGAACAACTGCATCGATAATTCTATACATTTCTCCATGTGTTTCTCCAACTGCAAGGCCTCCAATAGCATAGCCATCTAAGTTCATTTTACTAATTGTTTTAGCATGTTCTATTCTAATGTCAGCATAAGTTCCACCTTGATTTATACCAAATAACATTTGTTTATTATTTATTGTATCTTTGAGCGCATTTAACCTATCCATTTCAATTCTACAACGCTCTAGCCATCTTGTAGTTCTCGCTACTGAATCTACTACATATTCCCTAGAAGACGGATTAGGTATGCATTCATCAAAGGCCATAGCTATCGTGGATGCTAAATTACTTTGTATCTGCATACTTTCTTCTGGTCCCATAAATATTTTTTTCCCATCAATGTGTGAATTAAAGTAAACTCCTTCTTCTTTAATTTTTCTCATTTTTGATAGTGAAAATACTTGAAATCCTCCTGAGTCTGTAAGAATCGGTCTATCCCAATTCATAAATTTATGAAGCCCGCCCATTTGCCTTACAACCTTATCTGTTGGTCTTAAATGCAAGTGATACGTATTAGATAATTCTACTTGGCAGTTGATTTCTTTTAAATCCATAGTAGATACGGCGCCTTTGATAACTGCTAGAGTTCCAACATTCATAAATACAGGTGTTTGAATTGTTCCATGAGGTGTTGTAAACTCCCCACGTCTTACTTTACCACTTTTCTTAAGTAATTTATACATATTTACCCTACTTTCTATACAATAATTAATAGTTAGTTAATTCATCTCCTGCGGTGCTGCAATATTAATGACTTCAGAAGGAGATTTACCCCTTTGTAGACCTCTGGAGTAGATAACAATTCTCAATTGTTATCCCCCCACTAAAGTTTTCTATTTGTTATAGCACATAACTCCCACTTATAGAAGAGGGATACTTTCCTTCTGAAATGTCGTTAATATAAAAACATTGCGTCACCAAAACTAAAGAATCTATATTTTTCTTTTACAGCCATAGAATATGCACCCATAATTAGTTCCTGGCCTGCAAATGCGCTAACTAACATTATTAGTGTAGATTCTGGCAAATGAAAATTTGTAATTATGGCATCAACAATTTTGAATTTATATCCAGGATAAATAAAGATGTCTGTCCATCCGGATTTTTCACATACTTTGCCACTCTCGTCAGCTATACTTTCTAAGGTTCTATTTGAAGTAGTACCTACAGCGATTACTTTGCCCCCATTTTCTTTTGCTTCATTTATTACCTCGGCCGTTTCTTTGTTTAACACATAATACTCTGAATGCATTTCATGTTCTTCAACGACATCGGTTTTTACAGGTCTAAAAGTGCCTAGCCCTATATGTAGTGTTACGAATGCAATTTTAACACCCTTCGCTTTAATTTGAGCCAGCAATTCCTCAGTAAAATGAAGTCCTGCAGTAGGCGCTGCTGCAGATCCTACTGCTTTTGAAAATACAGTCTGGTATCTTTCTTTATCTTCTAATTTCTCAGTTATGTACGGTGGCAGCGGCATTTCTCCAAGCTTATCTAAAATTTCCTCGAAAATACCATCAAATTCAAATCTTACTATTCTACTTCCACCTTCTGAAACACTTATAACATCTGCCTTTAGCTCCCCATTACCAAAAACGAACCTAGTTCCAATTTTCGCTTTTTTCCCAGGTTTAACTAAAGTTTCCCAATGGTTTATATCTATTCTCTTAAGTAGAAGGAATTCCATTTTGCCACCAGTTCCTTCTTTCACTCCTAAAAGCCTTGCTGGTAATACTCTAGTATCATTTAACACTAAGCAATCTCCTGGATTTAAATACTCAATTATATTTTTAAACTGTCTGTGTTTTATCTCATTATTAGTTTTATTAACTACCATAAGCCTTGACTCATCCCTTTTTTTAACTGGATGCTGTGCAATGAGCTCCTTTGGTAAGTCAAAATAAAAATCCTTTACTTTCAAAAAACTACACCCTTTCTTTACAAAAAATCATTAAAATTCATCTTGATCATCATTAAATATCGAGAATTGTTTGAGATTTTTATGTTTACTTTCTTTTTTAAATGGTCTATTTAAATGTTGATAGGCCTTTTTAGATGCTACTCTTCCTCTTGGTGTTCTTATTATAAACCCCTTTTGAATCAAATAAGGTTCATACACATCCTCAAGGGTTCCTAATTCTTCTCCTACAAAGTAGGACAAAGTCTCTATCCCTACCGGTCCACCATTAAAATTATCAATAATGGCATGTAGCATTTTATTATCTATTCTATCAAAGCCCTCGTCATCTATTTCAAGTAATTCTGCCGCAGACTTTGCTAAATTCAAATCAATAATTCCATTCCCTTTAACATCACAGTAATCGCGAACCCTTTTTAACAAACGATTAGCAATTCTCGGGGTACCCCTTGAACGCCTTGCAATTTCCACTGCAGCACTCTTCGTAATATCTACTTTTAAAATGGATGCAGAGCGAATTATTATTTCTTTCAGCTCTTCTTGCGTATAATATTCCATGGCACTTAGTACGCCAAATCTATCACGCAGAGGTGCCGTTAATAATCCAATCCTTGTGGTTGCACCAATAAGTGTAAATTTAGGTAAATCTAGTCTTATAGATTTTGCTGAAGCTCCTTTTCCAATTACAATATCTAGTGCATAATCCTCCATAGCAGGATACAATATTTCTTCAACCGCTCTATTAAGCCTATGTATTTCATCTATAAAAAGAACGTCATAATCGCTAAGACTTGTTAAAATAGCTGCCAAATCTCCCGCTCTTTCAATAGCTGGCCCAGAAGTTACTTTTAAGTTTCCCTTCATTTCTCTCGCAATAATGTTAGCAAGCGTTGTCTTTCCAAGGCCAGGTGGTCCATATAAAAGCACATGATCCAGTGCTTCCTCTCTATTTTGAGCTGCTTTAATAAATATACTCAATTTTTCTTTTATCTTATATTGACCTATATATTCACTTAGCTTTTGAGGTCTTAGTGAATATTCCGCATCCATATCTTCTTCTATGATGGAAGAAGTAATAATTCTTTCCTCATTATCATCCATACTATATGTCCCACCTTAGTTCATTAAATATTTCAAACAATCTTTAATGATATTTTCAAGTGATTGTTCTTTCCTTACAGCATTTAATGCCTTTGACCCTTCCTTTTCAGAATATCCTAGTGAAATAAGGGCTCCTAAAACCTCTCCAAGTTTTTTATCTTCTGCTAAATTAATATTAGAATTTTGGGATAATTCGTTAACTGCAGATTGTTCAATATGTATTTTTTCTCTAAGCTCTAGAATTATTCTTTGAGCAATTTTTTTCCCAATGCCTGGTGCCCTCTCTAATGTTTTTTCATCTCCAGATACAATAGCATATTTTAAATTTGAGACACTACAAATAGAAAGTAATGATAATCCAGCCTTTGGCCCAACACCATTTATACTAATTACAAGAGTAAACATCTCTATTTCATCTTTTGTTAGAAACCCATATAACCCAATAAAATCTTCTCTAACAATTTGTTTTATGTATAATAATACATTCTCGTTTGTTTTAGGCATCTTTGCCATAGTACTTCCGGAGGTAAATATTTTGTAACCCATACCATTATTATCTACTACAATATAGTCTTTATTAATACCTACAAAAATTCCCTTTATATATTCGTACATAATAATTCCTCCTTGTTGCTTTCGCCTCAGCATCCGTTGATAATTGTCATCCGCCCATTTTCACAGTGACTATATAATACTTTACCACCTAAACGGTATTAATTCAATAATTAACACTCATGAAAATAAAAATAAATTAAAAATCCCTAAGAAATACATTTCTTAGGGATTTTTATTCTTAAGAAAAAATATTTCTTAAGTTATAAATCTTATTATTATTTTGTAGTATTATGTTAAGATCTTAATAAACCCCTAGCATAATCAAATGCCTTTTCTGGTGTTTTAAATTCACCTTTATCATATTCATCACTGTCTTCTATATCTTTGCTAGTCTTAACATCTTTATTATATTTTCTACCTCTAATTAAATCATCAACCAATCCGTCTTTTTCTTTTAAGTCTGCTATATTGATATATTGTGATTCTCCTTTATCTTGAGTCTCAAAGTTATATTTTAACTGCTTACCATTTTCTGCATTTACATTAGAATTAAATAGTTTATGAGCTACTATATTTCCGTCTTTATCTGTTTTATAAATTGTTACTAGGTCCTCATACACACCTAAAAAATACCTATTAGCTTTATAACTGTACCTATTACTAGTATTAACAAAAACTACTTCGTCGTTACTCATATTAGAAACAACATACCCTTGGTTTTTAAAAAACGCATTCAGTTCTGATTGTGTTTTCCTATTTAGTACTTTAGATTCATTAAAGTATTTTTCAAGTACTATATTTCGTACATCCTTATCTTTGTATTTAATTTCAAAAATTAGCTTAGCATTCTGGGATACCCTTGTCAAATTTGTAGTTACCGAAGTTTGCATTAACTTACTATTGCTTTTCACAGTAAATTTTAAATATGGTAATGTACTACAGGTTTCTAATTTCAAATTATTCTTGTTCATATAACGAGCAAGCGAATAATTGGCACCAATAAAAGCAATTAAGATTATTGTTAACATTGAATATAAAATTTTTCTTTTTTTCATATTACCCCTCCTTATTTGGAATTATGTCCATATAAAGGGGGATTCATTCAATTAATTAAAAATATATAACTTACTAAATTATTATTTATGTTATTTTGTTTAAAATAATAACCATTTATATTGTTATTCTATAATAGTATATAATGTATCTAATATATAATTTGAGAGGAGACTATTATGACGATTTATAGATTATCAAATGATTTGGAATTTCCTCACCCATCTCTTTCAGAAGATGATGGTCTTTTAGCAATCGAGGGTGACTTATCTACTGAAAGATTGTTACTTGCATATTCTAGTGGAATATTCCCCTGGTACTCAGATGGAGAGCCCATACTTTGGTGGTCACCTGATCCGAGATTTATTGTTTATCCAAAAAATATTAGAACTTCTCACTCTATGAGAAAACTACTTAAAAAAAATACATATAGAATTTCCTTTGATACATGTTTTAGAGATGTTATTTCTAATTGTTCAAATATTAGAAAAGAATCAGGCACATGGATTACAAATGATATGATTGAAGCTTACTGCAAGCTTCATGAACTCGGCTACGCTCACTCAGTTGAAACTTGGTACCAAGATAAATTGGTTGGTGGATTATACGGTGTAAGTATAGGAAAATGTTTTTTTGGTGAGTCAATGTTTTCAACTATGGATAATGCCTCTAAGGTAGCATTTATTGCTCTTGGCAAGGTACTCGAAGAAAAGAAATTTACTATAATTGATTGTCAAGTTCATACAAATCATTTAGAAAGTCTAGGTGCAGTTTATATACCTAGAGAGAAATTTCTAGAAATTGTCCAAAACGGGATTTCTATTTCCCCAATGAAATTGTACTTTTAAGTTGCATAGATTTTAAAATAAATCAGCATAAGGTCGAATCACCTATGCTGATTTATTTATGAAATCGTAATTCAAATCAATATTAAGTAAAATAATCAATTATTGCATTTTCAAAACTATTATTTATAAGCTCAGAAATATAATTTTTAATTTCCTCACTCTCTGCTTTCTTGTAAACATATTTAAATTTACCATAAGGTCCCCATTTTAATAATCTTTTTTCTTCATTTAAGTCAAGCTTAGTATTTTTAAATCTTTGAATTATAAGTTCCTTCGCAGCTTTTGTAAATCTGTGTTGAATAAGTTCAAAACTTATTTCGTCTTCATAACCATCTAATGCTAATTTTAATGTGTCTATTAACTCCTTGTATTCTTCTTTCCAATTATCGTAAATCATAATAGGTGCAATCAAGAACCCTATTGGATATCCATCATCAGCAATTTTTTTAACAGCTCCTATTCTCTCATGAAAATCTGAGGTATTGTGTTCAAAGTTATTTATTACGTAACGAGAGTTTACAGTAAATCTAAACTTTGTATGCTTATTATGTAATAAATTCAAAAATGGATCAACATCATCAAATTTAGTCACTAGCCTCAACCTACCCTTAGAGCTTCTGCCAAAGAATTCAATACATCTCTTTAAATTTCCACTTAGATGTTCAAGCGCAACAGGGTCAGTTATACTTGCGCACTCAAAGAATGTAATATTAGGAGCATTATCATCTATATAACTTTGAACAACTCCCAAAATCTCTTCAATATTAAGAAAAATCTTCATAAACGGTTTCTCACCTTGTGTAGTTTGAAGATAGCAGTATTCACAATTAGCGGGACATGAACTTGATAAAGAAAATTGATAATCTGCAGATGGTTTGCAACTCACTAATTTTTTCTGACCATTTGTTGTAAATAGAACTGTCTTTTTAGAAATGGCATAATTTTTTTCAGGTAATCCAGTATCTATTACTACCTTCTTTGAATTAATCATGGGTACATTTAATTCTTCTAAATATTTTATGATTTTTTTTGATATTTCGTAATTTAAAATTTTAGGGTCTATGTATGCAATATCTGGTATAAACAACTTCATTATTTTTCACCTCTTAAATATTGTTTATTAAATAAAGTTATATATACATATTTTTTAGTTTATACCCTTTTCTTATTTTTTGTAATCTCTCAATGCTTCCTACCTTGTATTGTATTTATTTATTACTTTATTTTTTAATTTTTTTCCCAAAGTTTCACCTAAAAATCTATCAATCATGTCTTCTTTAGTAGCTTTTCCCTCCACAAATATATTAAATTTCTTGCAAAGCTTGCTTAGGTCGCCTTTACTTATATCATAAGTTTTTATAAAACTTTTTGCAGTTTTAATACTAGTCATAGCTATTATACGTTTATACATTTCATCATTAGTCATGGATGCACCTCTAATTTCTTATTTATTTCACTTTAAAAACAAGATAAAATTCAAAATTTACAGATTCTATTTTGTCACTTATTGTACTCTTACTTATTGTATTCTTACTACCTGATATATTATAAAACTGAATTTTAATTAGTAGTAATAAATCTCACCTTTAATATTGATTCCTAAAAGCTTATCAATTGTAAAAAGGATTGCTGCAAGGCCTAAGTATAAAACAATTGAATATAAAATTGTTGTAAAAAATCTAGTTAAAATCTCTACAACAACAATTACCAATAGTTAGTGGAAATCTTGCGACACTGTTTTTAATGCCCTTTAACATTCCTTTAAACAATTTCTTCATTCCAAAGTCCTCCCTCTTTTAATCCAATTTAATTTCACTAGAGCAAACGTGGATTGTAACCTAAATTGCCAAAAATAAATTTCAAGAAATTATTTTTTTGGTTCATATACACTTATATTAAAATGGAGTGCAGTTGAAAGTTTAGAAGTGTCATTAGCTTTTTCTCGCATAGCATTGTCAAAAGTCCAATAATAAGGAGTCATTTCAATAAGATTCTTTACACTTTCCCTATCTTCTAGATGAATATCGTACTTAACTTCTGTATTATGTATTAATTTAAACCCCTCAAAAGTTGTCTCTTTTTCCTCATGTTTTCTAGGGTTTACATATAATATTTCTTTTAAACCATATAAATGATCAATTCCAGGTGTTATCACTATTAACTTACCATTAACCTTTATAACTCTCCTAAGCTCTTCCTCATCTGACGGTGCAAAGTTTCTAATAATAATATCTATAGTACTTGACATTATTGGCAAATTAAAATTACTACTTATTATGAAGTTTATTTCTTTGTCCCTCTTAACTGCATTATTTATTGCTGCTTTTGAAATATCTACGCCAAAAAAATCGATTTTTCCACTTATTATCAAGTCTGTTTTTTTGATATAGATAGCTTCCTTTAATCTTGATAAAAAATACCCTTCTCCACACCCAACGTCAAGTATATTTATATTGGTTCCACTTATATTTGCTATTATTACCTCATTTAGCTTTTCAGAAAAAGTATGGTAGTACCCTTTATTTAAAAATTCTTTACGACCCTCCATCATTTCTTTACTATCTCCAGGATCTTTTGTTTTCTTTTGGTTAGCTAGGAGAAGATTAATATGACCTTTACTTGCTATATCATAACTGTGATTATTTAAACACACATATTGTTTTTGGTATTTTTTTAAACTTAAATTGCATACTGGACATTTTATTATAGATTCCATATTTTCCATTTCCACAAATCACTGCCTTCCTTAACCACCTCTAAATTCACTTATCTATATTTCTCAAGTAATTATTCCCTCATAGTTTTGGGGTCGTCTTTTCACTTAAATCCACTCCAAGTAAATCTATTACGAATATAAATATTGGTATACCTAGCAAAAGTCCCCATACCCCCATAAAATGATCTGACACTATTAATGTTGCAAAAGTAAAAAATATTGGAAGATTAGTAGTATCAGACATAAATTTAGGGTTTAAAACGTAACTTTCAATTGCATGAATTATAAAAATCATAATAAGTACAAAAAGTACTTTAATTACCCCTCCTATTTTGAAAGCGATTAAACATAGCGGTATTAGAGAAATGAAAACACCAGCAACAGGTACAAGACTTAAAATAAATATCATAAATGCAAGTGCGAATAATTGTGGAAATCCCATAATAGTAAGCCCTATAACTGATAGTACTGTATTTGTAATAGCTATCATTATTTGAGCCTGTATTACTTTACCAAAAGAATTCAAAAAATTATTACCAAAATGGCTAAAATAGTTATATGCACCTGAAACTTTACTATATTTAAACTTATGTACAAATCTTAATATGCTTTCTTTCTCTAATATGAATATTAAACTTAATAAAAGTGCCATAAAAAAATTCAAACTCCATTTACCTAAATTAGTTACAAAAATCATAATACTTTGGATCCCCGATTTAGCATAACTTGCTATATCAATTTGCCCAAATACAGGTGTTAAATATGACATAATCCCTTTAGTATCTTTTGAGAACTTAATATATTCCATTTTATCTAAAATAAGTATACTTTCAGAAATGGCAATCGGTATATATTTAACTGCTAATAACACTATCGTTACCGTTATAAAGATATATATAATTATAGTAATAATAGTTGGACTTACTTTTATAATTTTGTTAATTTGATATGTTAATAAACTTTGCATACTATTTACTAAATAAGTAATCATAAAAGTTAATAAAATCAAATTAAAAATTGATCTTATTAAATAAGCGAATAATATTAATGATGCTAACGCTAGTATTTTCATTACTGATTCTCTCTTACATAGCTGTTTTATTGTTTGCATTTGAGTTGCTCCTTCATCTTCTTTTATAAATTACTTATCAGGACCTATTTGTTTTTACATAATTCACCTTGCAATTGGTTGTTTTTCGACAAGTTCATTATAGCAAATAATCAAAGTAATTTCTATTAATTACTATCAATAGCTATAATTATTTTGTGTAACAAATAAAAGTATATGCTTCTAAAATTAAGTTTTACGTATGACTGAAGTTAGTTTCAGCAAAAATAAACGTTATTTTAGGTCGTACATTTTATAATTGTTATTAAACTTTTGGAATAAAAAAGTGGTATATACTAATGACATGTTTATTAATATGTATTATAATAAGAATGCTTGGTGGTGATAATAAATGAAACCTGTAATTATGTTTGTAACCGAATGGTGTCCGTATTGTAAAAAAGCGCTTGCTTGGATGGAAAAGATAAAAAAACTAAATCCAGAATATGTTGATATTGATGTTAAAATAATTGATGAAGAACTTCAACCGGACATAGCGAAAGAATATACTTACTATTATGTTCCTACCTATTATGTTGACGGAGTTAAAGTACATGAAGGTGCTGCATCGAAAGATATTATTAGTGGTATATTCGCAAAGGCAATAAAATAAATTTTTATATTTTATGTATACCATTATATGCGATGGATATACTAATATTGTAGTCGACAAGCAAACATTAAACTTATAAGAGGGAGATGTTAGTTATGTTAATTGATAAATTATCTGTAAATTTAATCGTAGGAAGCATTGCTAGGGCTAAAAACGGTGACTACTAAATAACTCTGTATTTAATCTAAAATACAGGGGAATAAAGCCAATGATTATTTGAATAATCATTGGCTTTATTTCTTTTATCTAATATTATTTATCTTGTTGCCCTCATATTTTTAGATGATTGACTTCCGCTTTTATTTCTTCCATTTCTCCTAGCGTAACCATTTGATTTGAATTTCTCATTGGAAGATCTTTTTACTTCATCCTTGTTAACTAATACTTGTATATTACTTGCTGGATAAGGATGATCCGCAATTACAGGTATTGATTTCGATATAACTTTTTCAATATCCTTAAGAAAAGCTTTCTCTTCTATGTCGCAAAAAGATAGTGCTACTCCACCGAGTCCTGCCCTCCCAGTTCTTCCTATTCTATGAACATAAGTCTCTGGAATATTTGGCAAATCAAAATTGATTACATGAGATAACTCATCAACATCAATACCTCTTGCTGCAATATCTGTTGCCACGAGTACTCTTGTTATACCACTTTTAAAATTATTTAATGCAAGTTGCCTAGCACTTTGAGACTTGTTTCCATGAATAGCTTGAGCCTCTATACCTTCATTATTAAGATCTTTAGTAATCTTATTCGCTCCATGTTTAGTTCTAGAAAATACTAAAGCAGAAACAATAGATTTATCTTTTAACAAATGAATAAGTAGCTGTTTTTTATTTTTTTTATCCACAAAATATACTGACTGATCAATAAGTTCAATAGTTGACGATACCGGTGTCACTGCTACTTTTACTGGGTTCACAAGAATAGAATCCACAAGCTTTGAGATTTCAGGCGGCATAGTTGCTGAAAATAGCATGGTTTGTCTAACCTTAGGCAGTTGGGCTATGATTTTTTTTACATCACGTAAAAATCCCATATCAAGCATACGGTCCGCCTCATCAAGTACAAACATTTCTACATGATGAATGTTAATGAATCTCTGCTGCATTAAGTCGAGTAGTCTACCTGTAGTTGCAATTAAAATATCTACTCCATTTTTTAAAGCATCAGTTTGACTTTTTTGTGAAACTCCACCAAAAATAACTGTACTAGTTAGATTCATGTATTTACCATAGGATGTAAAACTCTCCCCAATTTGAATTGCTAGTTCTCTCGTAGGTGCAAGTATTAATGCCTTTATATTTTTAGGTCCCTTTATTACTTTTTGTTTTCCACAAAGGATTTGTAGAATAGGTATTGCAAAAGCTGCGGTCTTTCCTGTGCCTGTCTGAGCACAACCTAGAAAGTCTTTACCATCCAATATAGTAGGTATTGCCGATTCTTGTATAGGAGTAGGTTCCTCGTACCCCTCATCTTTTAAAGCTTTTTTAATTGGTGCAATTAGTAGTAAGTCTTCGAATAACATTTTTTCTCCTTTGGAAGTGGTCGTCTTGAACTTTAAATGTCGCAAATCACTAATATCCTGTTATGAATCTTCTTGAAAATTGGAAACAACAACTTTCTTCCATGATTATATTGCATCTAAGAAACCACCTTTTATTAGCGATATGAGCATATTTAGGTCGATTAATCTTCATTTAGCTCAGACTTTATAGGTCTTTGATGTATAAACATGTTTCAATTCTATCAACTTCAATTTAATAATCATTTTAATTCTAATGTACGCTACGCTCATATTTTTTTATTATAACATATTTCCAGTCTTCTTGCTATTCTTGTAATTGCACTCATCAATTGATATAAAATAGAGATTGCAGTTACGATGAATATAAATGCTATTTTACCATAAACTATAGCTAGAAAATATATTATATTTACAAAAGGAGACATTATATGAATGAAAATTTAAATTTTCCAATGAGCGTACCGGAACAAAAACAAGATAAGCAACCAGGACTAGAGTCACTAATGAACCCAAGACCTATTTTTGAAAACGTAAATTCCATTAGTTCTAGCAAATTATTGAATAAAGTTGCCATAATTACTGGTGGTGATAGTGGCATTGGTAAAGCCGTCGCACTCGCCTATGCTAGAGAAGGCGCTGATATTGCCATAATTTATCTTGATGAACATGAAGATGCAATCGAGACAAAAAAACTTATTGAAGCGAAAGGTAGGAAGTGTATTTTAATACCTGGAGATATAGGAGACGATATATTCTGCACAAATGCCGCACTCAAAACCATAAAAGAATTAAGTAAGATAGATATTGTTGTAAATAATGCTGGGGAACAACATACTCAAAATAGTATTGAAGATATCACAGTGCATCAACTAGAGAGAACCTTCAAAACAAATATTTTTGGTATGTTTTATATGGTAAAAGCAACCCTTCCACATTTAAAAGAGGGCTCTGTTATTATTAATACTTCCTCAATTACAGCCTACAAAGGACATGAAACTCTAATAGATTATTCCTCAACAAAGGGAGCAATAGTTTCCTTTACACGTTCTTTATCCCTTTCCCTTGCCGGTCGCAAAATACGAGTTAATGCTGTTGCCCCAGGACCAATATGGACACCTCTTATACCTTCTTCCTTCAGTGCAGTTGAAGTTGGCAAATTTGGCAGCAATACTCCTATGGGAAGGCCCGGTCAACCTGTGGAACTTGCTGAGGCATATGTGTTCTTAGCATCAAACGGCGCATCATTTACAAGTGGTGAAACTATTCATATAAACGGTGGTAATATTATAAATGGATGAAGCTGTGCCACCCACGTGGGTGGCACCTATTTTTAAATAACACTACTTGGAATTATCCTTAAATTGTTCCATAATTCGAATAAATTTTGATTCCCTCTTTATAAAAGCATCCACGATATCAGGATCAAATTGTGTTCCTCTTCCCTCTAAAATTATTTTTTTTGCTTGTTCATGTGTGAATGCATCTTTATAAATTCTCTTACTAACAAGTGCATCATATACATCACTAAGCGCCATAAGTCGCCCTGATATAGGGGTTTCTTCTTTTGATAAACCATTGGGATATCCAGTACCATCCCATTTTTCATGATGCGTTAGCGCAATTTCTTTAGCTAATGTCAAAAATGAATCTTCTCCTAGTTCATTTATACCCACTATTAATGATTGTTCACCATATATTGTATGATTTTTCATTTCTTCAAATTCTTCATTCGTTAATTTGCCTGGCTTAAGTAAAATACTATCTTTCACACCTACTTTTCCAATATCATGTAGCGGTGCTGACTTATATAAAAGATCAATATATTCATTTGTAAGAATCTTTTTATATTTATCCTGGCTTTGTAATTCTAGTGACAATTCTCTAATATATTTTTGTGTTCTTTTAATGTGTTCCCCAGTATCAGGGTCCCTTGTCTCTGCTAAGGCTGCAAGGCAATATATTGCGGCAGAGTTAGTTCTTTCAAGAAGATTTGTTCTTTCTCTCACCCTCTCTTCTAAAACAATCTTTTGATTTTGTAATACAAGTCGTGCTTCTTCCAATCGTAATTGTGTATTAACTCTAGCTTTTACTTCAACAATATCAAAGGGCTTTGTTATATAATCTACTGCACCTAAAGAAAAACCTTTGGTTTTAGAGTCACTATCACTAATTGCAGAAAGTAAAATAACAGGTATGTATTCTAAATCCCATTCTTTTTTTAAGTTGCCTAAGACTTCATATCCATCCATTTCTGGCATCATTATATCTAAAAGAATTAAATCTGGTTTTTGCTCTTTAAGTATGTCAATTGCCTCTAACCCATCTATAGCAACAATTAAATCATACTCATCTTGAAGAGCCTCCACAAGAATGACAATATTAACTTCTGTATCATCCACTATCATTATTGTTTTTTGTCTATCCATTATTAACCTCCCTCGCAACCTTTATGAGTTCTTCTACTAAAACTTTAGCTTCCTTAAAGCGATAGTGCTCTAGAAGATTTTTAATTTCGTTTATTTGAGTCTTAAAATCTGTATCATTAATATTTGTTATTAAATAATTCATACTCTCTTTAATTTCCTTAGTATGGGCTCTACCTAAAACCACAAGCAGTTTTTCTAACCCTCTTTGGAGATTAAAATTAGAATCTATAACTTTTTTTTCTGAATCTCCCACTGATATGAATTTTGAAATATATTTTAAAAGTTCCTCATTTAAATAAGAAAAGGTTCTAAGATCTTCGTCTATTGCTTCTCCGTCATATGTCTTATACTGTTTTTCAAACCCAATAATAAAATTATTAAGTTTCATCGCTCCAATATTACCTGTTACACTTTTCAAAGTATGAATAAATCGCATAGTTTCATCATATTGTTTATTACTTATTAAATCTGAAAGTTCTTTTACTAAGTTACTATAATTCTTCTCATATATTTTTAACAAATTTTTATACAAATCTTGTTTATTACCTAATCTAAGTATTGTTTGTTCTACATCTAATATCTCATTTTTTTTGTAACAAGGCCTATTAATTGAATTTTTATCGCTCTGCATACTTTTAACAGGCAACCATTTTACAAGAGTCTCAAACAAAACTCGCGAATTAATTGGTTTTGAAATATAATCATTCATGCCACACTTTAGGCTCATTTCTCGATCACCTTTTAATGCACTTGCAGTCATAGCTATAATAGGCAGTTCTGAATTTTGGTATGTTTTTCTAATGATTTTTGTAGCCTCATATCCATCCATAACTGGCATTTGAACATCCATAAGAACAAAATCAAATTTTTTCGTATTAATAATATTAATTGCCTCATAACCATTATTTGCAATACTTACATTGATACCAACCCCCTCTAGAATGTCTTTTGCAACAAGTTGGTTAATATCGTTATCTTCAACTAGAAGTATATTCCTTTCATCTAATATAGTTTTATACTTTATTTCTTCTCCTACTTTATTGTTTATACCCTCTCGAGCTATTGCTACTTGATTAGCAACTAGAACTCTTTTCTCATGTGTTTGTGGATATTCTAAAGAACTTAATTCTAATACCTCTATAAATTTATCGAATTCTATAGTAAATTGAAAACAAGCCCCTTCACCATATTCACTTTCTACCCATATTTCACCTTGCATTAACTCCACCAATTGCTTAGAGATTGCAAGTCCAAGCCCTGTACCACCGTACTTTCTTGTTATCGAGCCATCAGCTTGAGTAAAGGCAGTAAATAACCTTTCTGTTTGCTCTTTTGTCAATCCGATTCCTGTATCTTTAACTCTAAAATGTAACTTCACTTTATTATTCGTTTCATTAATAGTTTTAACCGAAACATTAACTTCCCCATATTTCGTAAACTTTATAGCATTAGTAATTAAATTACATATTACTTGTTCTAATCTAAGCGAATCCCCAAAAAGTATTTTTGGCACGAACTCACCCGTATGGAAATTAATATTTATCCCTTTATTAGTTGCAGAAATAGTATATAAATCTGATATGTTTTTAAGCATCTTATATAAATTAAATTTAATATGTTCTAATTCAATTTTACCTGCCTCTATTTTAGAAAAATCTAAAATATCATTAATAATTCTAAGTAATGTGTTTAATGCCCCATCTATTTTGAAAACATAATTCTTTTGATAATCACATAAATTAGATTTACCGAGCAGGTGTGTAAGTCCCATAATTGCATTCATTGGTGTTCTGATTTCATGACTCATATTGGCCAAGAACTGGCTCTTTGTGAGATTTGCTTCCTCAGCCTCTTCTTTTGAAGCCTTTAGTTCAACCTCAGTCCTCTTTCTTTCAGATATATTTTGAAGCACTCCTATAAATCGTATAGTTTTTCCTAGCTCATCTTTTTTAACAGCTTGACCAATTAATGAAATCCAAACATTTTCGTCTTCCTTTAATCGGAACTCAGCAAAAAAATCTTCCTGCATTTCTGATAAATTATCCGCCCCTAATTGTTTTACCTTTATTAAATCCTCGTCAAAAACAAAATCATTTAATTGTCTTTTATGTTCTACCCAATCACTTTCTTTAATTAATCCTTGCTTATACTCTGGTGAATTAATTAATTTTAGAAAAATGCCATTAACCACTAGTTTATTATTTACACTATCATAATCATATAACCCTATATGTGCAGCTTTAAGTGCTATTCTAAATCTATCTTCTGAAACAGATAATCTACTTGTAGCATTTGTTAATTCTAATGTTCGCTCTACAACTCGGTATTCTAATTCGTCATTAGAAATTATGAGATTTTCTTCTGCCTTTTGTCGTTCTTTAATTTCAGTGTTAAGAGTGTTTACATTATTACGAATATTTGTAGCCATTTCATCAATTGTATTTGCAAGTATTCCAACCTCATCTTTACTTTCTTTAAGATCCTTTGGAATTTCAATAAAATTTGTGCCATCAGAACTTTGAATAATTTTAACCATACGCCCCAGTGGTTTTGTAACAAAACTTGATATTTTATTAGCAAACATAAATATAAAAATGCATGCGAATGTAGCACCAACTAAAACAATAAACAATAAAGACCCCATAGCTTGTGAAAAATCCTTATGCTCAATAGCCATAGCTAAATATAAACCGCCTGTATTGGGTATTTCAAAATAATTTAAATAACTTGAAATGCCCTTTGAATTAATAACCTTCACCTCTCCAAAGTTCTTGTTGCCAATTTGTTTTTTAAGCCCTAAAACATCATTAATTCGTATTTTTTCTTTGTTTGGATCCACAATAACATTACCTAATGAATCTAGAATCCACATTTCACCAAGCTTACTTGTTTTTGTTTTTTTAACTGATAATATTAACTTTTCAACTTCTGAATTAATAATTAATGTTCCTTTTATCCTACCATCATTACCTGTTACTTTAATACCTGTAACTGTAATGTATTCTGAAAGTTTCGCATTGTAATCAGTTTGAGTTTTAATCATAATATTATCACCTGCTAATAACTTTTTCTCATAATTATCCGGTATGACAATATTCCTCGAGTTATTGTCATATTCCTTTCCATTTATCGCCTTAAACTTCATTGATATAAATAAATCTCCATTTTTAAGCATTTGAGCATCTATTGCCTTTTTAATGCCTAATAAATCTACAGTTTTAAATGCTTCTGTGCTAGATAGTAATTCCACTATATCTCTTTGATTAGAAAATCGTTGGCCAAAATATTGTGCTTCACTATCAATAGCATGTCCACCTATGTCACCAATAATTGGCTTAACTGTATTATTCATTTGGTAATATAAGAAAATACTTAATAATATCAGGATTAGGAACATAAGCAAAGTATAAGTTGCCCTGAGTTTATCTTTATATGATTTATTAATAAAATTTTTTCTAGACACAATATCATTCCTTTACTTATTATTATAAATCAAATTAAACTATACGTATTTTAATTATCACATATTAAAATTTTTTTTTCAATATTAATACATATTTTATAAAATCATATTTTTTTATGTTTATTGGAAAAAGCTTCACTAATTTTGTTAATATATCCACACATATAATGCTAGTTCATAGGAAATTATATATAACAAACGTATTATTATAAAATAATTTTATACTTGTAAATTTTTCATAAATTTTGAAACAATGTTATTTTATAAGGAGGAGAATATTATCATGAGAAAATTTTTGACTTTCACATTTCTTATTACTTTACTTTTTAATATAGGAAATGGAACTATGGCTTCTGCGCAAGATGTACCTATTAAGAAAGAAAAAACTAAAACATACAATTCAAACATGAAACAAGATCTCCTTTGCCTAATGCTAGCTTATCCACAATATATTACAAATATAGAATTAAGTAATGGATATGTATATTTAATAATGAAGTCTGGAAAAAAGCTCTGTTATGATGATGAAAAAATAAAAAACTCACAAGAAAAATTAGCAAACCCTGATCTTCAGGATACACTAGAACAACTTTATCCTTTATCATACACTAGAGGCCTTATGAATGATGACTTTGATCCTGGTAGATCTAGATCCTATGGATTATTATCTGAAGTTTATGGTACTTCCAAACAAGCTATAGAAGCGAAACTAACTAAAGTTAATATTTGTTATAACAATTACCAATTTAATAGCAGTAGTAATGCCGCCGCATCACTAAAAAACGTTATGAGTGAGGTAAAACCACTCTCAGAGAGAAACCATAATGTAAGAAAATGTCTATTGCCCTGTAGTGGTACTTTTAATTATCGTGTTATTTCAGGTACAGGTAGATTAAGCCCTCATTCTTTTGGAATTGCTATTGATCTTGCTAGTGATAAAAGAGATTATTGGAAATGGGCATCTAAAGAGGCAGGTGAAAAAAGAGTATCCTCATATTCTAGAGAGCTTGTGGAAGTGTTTGAGAAAAACAACTTTGTGTGGGGAGGTAAATGGTCCCACTTTGATATTCTTCATTTCGAATATCGGCCAGAAATCATTTTAAAAGCTCGCTATTTTACGTGTTCAATTGATCCACAAAAACCTTGGTACCAGGGTGCACCATTACAACAATTACCCATAAAAAACATAATAGATAAAATCAATAAATTAATAGGAGTATAATGTTATGAAAATTTGTAAAATTAAAAAATTACAATTATCTAAATTCATTTTTTTTGTATTTATCTTACTTCTTTTATCTCTTACACCATATTCTAATAATTTTGTGTTTGCGGTTACAGATGATTCTAAAAAAGAAGTTACAAGTTATATAGACCAAATTTTCCAAAGAAGAAATAAGGCTATCTTGAGCAGTGATTTAGAATTAATAAAATCACTTTATAATATGGACACTAAATATGGGACTTGGGCGTTTGAATATGAAAAAAGAAAAATGGAATACATTAATAATTGGGCACAAAAACAAGGAGTTAAGTTTACAAGTATTAAGCCAACAGTAATTGTAAAAAAAATTAAAGGTAGTGAAGAAAATTATTCAGTATATTTATTATGTTCTACGGAATATAAATATGTATATGAAGATAATCCCAAACAAGAAAATATCTCAACAATTGGAACTTATCATAACTTACAACTTATGAGTAAAGACGGATCTTATGTAATTTCTAAAGAGTGGTATAAGGATCCCTTTGCTAATTCTTTAGACTTAGGTAATATAAAAGCCGATTCCATAAAAAAATATATAGTTTCTCAAAGCGCAAGGGATTTATCAACAATAGACCAAAGAAGAATGAACTCTGTTGATTATGCTAATAAATATTGCGGTGCTGCCAGCACCTTAGAATATAATTACAAATACAACAAAAAATATAGAGATTATAATCCTCAAGGTGGTGATTGTGCAAACTTTGCATCACAAATTCTATTTGAAGGTGGTAATTTCAAGAAGAATTTCGCTTGGAGTTACGATAAAAATGGAGCAACAAGATCTTGGCTAAACGCAGATGGATTTAAAAAATATATGATATATAGCGGACGCGCCTCCGTAATTTCTTATGGAAGCTATGAAAAAGTATATAAGGCTAGTTATAAGCTGTTACCTGGAGATTTTGTTGCATATGAAAAGAAAAATGACATAACTCACATTTCTGTTGTGACAGGAGCTGATTCAAAAGGATATTCATTGGTTAGCTGTCACAATTCTGATAGAAGTAAGGTACCATGGGACCTTGGCTGGAGCGATAAAAATATTAAATTTTGGTTGGTTAGAGTCAATTATTAATAAAATTATGAGGAGGTAAAATTCATATGAAAACTGAAGAACAAATTAAATCGGAAGTGACTAGGCAAGTTATTGACAGTTTGAAAACAACATTAAATGAAGAGTTAACAGAGGTCGAAAAAGAGTTTGAAGAGACTTATAAAAGTAAGGTTGAACAAGAAATACAATATACATTAGAGCTATCAGAGTCAGGTCTTCAGCACAGTTCAAGTAAAACAATAAAAGTGGAAAACAAAAAACTACTTCAACAATTAGATAATATTAGAAGTGATAAACTAAAAGTTGAGAACAAATTAAAAACCTTAAATGAATTTGAGAATATATAACCATCCACAATTTTCGAATTTTATTTAACGACATTTCAGAGGGAAAGTCTCCCACTTCTATAAGTTGAAGTTACATACTCTAACAAATAGAAAGCTTCAGTGGGTGGATAACAATTGAGAATTGTTATCTACTCCAAAGGTCTACAAAGGGGTCAATCTCCTTCTGAAGTTGTTAATATTGTAGCTCCATATGAGATGATTTAATAGAAGTCCGTAATAATTACGGACTTTTCCTAATTAATTTTTTAACCTATTAACGCCTTTCTTATTTGACTTATTCTTTACAGTATAGTATTATCTAGGTCAGTGAATAAATACTATATTATGCTATATAAATATTTTATGATAGATAAGGAGAATTAACTTACCATGAATATTTCTACTAAAGGAAGATACGGTTTAAGAGCAATGGTTGACATTGCAGTTCATTCATTTGGAGATTACATACCCTTAAAGATTATTGCTGAAAGACAGGCCATTTCAGAAAATTATCTAGAACAGGTTTTTTCAATACTTAGAAAGGCTAAACTTGTAAAAAGTGCAAGAGGCTCACAGGGTGGTTATACACTATCAAAAGAAGCCTCAAAAATTACAGTCGGTGAGGTTTTAAGAATACTCGAGGGTGATTTGAATATTACTGGAGATGACGATGGAGCCTTAGGCATTGATAAGACCATTAAGGTTTGTATAAACACTCTAGTATGGCAAGCAGTTAATGAACAAATTAACAAAGTTGTGGATTCAGTCACACTACAAGATCTCGTGGAAAAGTATAAAAATTTAAATTCAGAGTATACCCTAGACTTTATAATATAAATGAAGAATAATAACAACTGGATTTTTCTAGTGTTATTATTCTTCATTTATTTTTATTAGAATTATTCTCTAATGATAATCTTGATCCATTGTGACTATGCATCGATGTTCTGGTGATATGTTTTTTATTCCCTTTTCTATTTGCATAAGAATAACTCTTTTATGCTCTTTATTATAGTATGATTTATCCACCACTACGTCAAAAATTAATGTTTTTGCTGCAACATCTCCCACTACTCTAAAATCATGCATTGATTCAATCCCTTTAATTACAGATAACACTTTATTTAACTGATTTTTTAAAGTTATAATCTCTGGGCTATCATTTTTAAAAGGGTCCATATGAATAACTAGGTATAAGTTTAACTTCTCGCCTACTTCTTTTTCAGCCTTATCTATAACATCATGGATTTGCATTATTGGTATGTTACATGGCACCTCTGCATGTAATGAAACCATGTATCTACCAGGTCCGTAATTATGAATAATTAAATCATGTACTCCAGTAATATACTTGTAATTTAAAACTTCGGTATGAATATTTTTTACTAATATCTCATCAGGAGCTTTTCCCAAAATATAGTCCAATGTTTCTTTACAAAGTACAAATCCCGAATGTATTATAAAACCTGATACAATTATACCTGCATATCCATCTATAGGGAAAGTTGTGAACCTTGATATAACTAGTGAAGTAATTACCATTGATAATACAAGAATGTCTGTATAAGATTCTAATGCTGATGCTTTTAACGCTGAAGAATTAATTGCAACACTAAGGTAAGTAGTAAAACGATTAAGAAAAATTTGAAGAGGAAGTGCTAATAACATTAATAGAAATGCTACTAAATTAAATTGAATACTTACCGGATGAATAACTCGATTTATGGAACTTCTTATAAATTCATATCCAACTATAAAAATAGCTAAAGAAAACAGAAGCGAAGTGATGTACTCTACCCTACCATACCCAAATGGATGTCTTTTGTCAGCAGGACGATTGGCTAATTTAAAGCTTATAATTGTGATTATTGAAGATATAGCATCTGTTAAGTTATGCATAGCATCTGCTGTAATTGAAATACTATTTAGAAAAATACCTACCACAAGCTCTAGAATAAGTATTGTTGTATTAATTAAAAATCCTACTATGCCGCCCAACCATCCATAGGATTGTCTTACTTGCTGTGAACGTACATTTGAATAGTCTTTAATAAATCTTCTTATTAGTGAATCAAATATAAATTTCATAAAATACACTCCTTATTCAATATTTTATAGCAGCTTTGCGAATTCATCTTCAATGTTTAAATCTATTATTATTATTATTATTATTATTATGCAATAAGAGGGGATAGTGATTTTTTAATATCTTTTTCCTCGAATAATTGAAGGCACATGTTCAATCACCATATATGTTTACTACCCATATATTAAAATATGAATGATAAAAAGGGAGAACATATATGGTATTAATTTTATCTGCATTATCATTTAGCTTATCCTCTAACCTAGATAACGTAGTTATAGGAATAGCTTACGGAATAAAAAAGGTAAGGATAGATATAATTGCAAACCTTATAATAGCAATAGTCACATCTACAGCAACATTTTTATCAATGTTACTTGGTGCATATATATCAAAATTTTTACCACACTCTATAGCAAATGCTTTTGGTGCTCTAGTTATAATTATTTTAGGGATTTACTTTGTAACGCAAAGTATAATAAAACTCGTAAATAATACCAAATCAAAGGAACTTGCCCTAAAGAATATTTCTGATATGATTGAATATGCTGAAAAATCAGACTTAGATAGTTCCGGAGATATAAGTATGAGTGAGGCCCTCTTTATAGCATTGGGATTGACCTTTAACAATTTAGGAACGGGAATAGCTGCAAGTATAACAGGAGTTAGTATTCAATTTACAGTCATATCTACATTTATATTAAGTATCCTTTCAATTGTATTTGGCGTAGCTGCAGGTAATCATGTATTAGGTAAGATTTTAGGTAAATATGCGCCATTATTGTCGGGCATTTTACTAATCATACTTGGTATTATTGAATTTATTTACTAATATATTCAATAATATTATCTGAAATACTAAAATAATAATATGTATAATTAATAAAAGCACCCTTTGGGATGCTTTTATTAATTATTTCTCATTTACAACTATTGCTTCTTCATTTAGTTCAAATAAATCTTGTAGGATTCCATCAATAGTATTCTCATCAATAAATGCTTTTAATTTTGGGTTACGTTCCTGCGTATTAATATACTGAAGAAAATACCCCCCTACCTTTACTGCAATACTTAATTTAATAGATATATTTTGTTTAGCTCCATCCTTACTTAATAAAATAAAAGTAACGTTGTTATCTGAATATTTTACGACTACTTTTTTATAAGACTCTATATCTATATATTCATTTGAATCTGTTGTTGCTCGAATATTTTTTATATTATATTTATCTAAATTACTGTTAAATATATTAACAAAGTTTTGCATTGCTTTACTAATAATATTTTTATCAATTGTCATATTTCTAAATTGTAAAACTAATTCTTCTTTCCAATTCATCTTATTCACCCCCGCTACTATAAGTATATTTTGTTAAATAAGGTCATATGACTCTGTTTAATATTTTATTTACTCATTACGACTAGATATAAGCATTGTATATCCTTCTATTAAACTATTCGGGCGAAATAAAAAAGACACTAATTTCTTAGCCCCTTTTAATATCATAATATGTAAATATTATATATTATTTTTAACCTTTTTGTTATACACTTATAAATTTAAAATTTAAAATTTAATATGTTAGGTAATATTAAATCATAAATTAAATGAGTTGCAATAAAAACAATCCCACCAAATAATGCACCTATTATAGAACCATTAAGACGAATTCCATGAAGGTCGTTTCCAGATTTTTGCTTTATAAAATTATTTAAAGATTCGTCATCCATATTATTTAATACTTGTTTAACTAAATAACCTACACTTTCATATTTAGATTCCATTAATTTAAATAAGGACTCTTTTATAAATTGATCTATATTTCTTTTGTTAACATGGTTATTTTTTAGACCATCCCATTGTTTTTCAATTTGTGTTTTTATCCATGTAACAATAGGTCTAATATCTTCTTCGCTAATCAAATCTCTTTCAACTTCATTATATTTATTTAAAGAAGTATTCAATAAAAAATCTTCTTTTTCCGTAATAATTCTTATAATGTCTTTAATTATTTTATTCAGCTCATTTTGTATTGATATTTCTTCAAGTGTTTCAATTTTCCATTTTTCAATACTTATTTTAAGTTCATTATCAGTTTGAACTTTCTCAAATACCTGTTCGATTTTTCCAATTATTCTACAACGTAACAAATCCTTTTCATTTTTTAAATTCAAAAGAATTTTATTGCTTTGCTCAAGAGTTGACATTATAACATCAGAAGTATTTATCGCATTTACAGATTTTAAAATACCAATGATCTTTTCCATAACTAAACTATTAGCTTCTTTTTTTAAAAGGTCATTTGCAAATTTTTCTAATATATACTTTGTCGCATCACGATTTATATATTCAATTATACTATCAACTACTATATTAAATATTTTTTTGAATTCATTGTTTTGTATTCCTAATGATATAGCTTTATTTAAATAAATTGAAATGTCTACCCCTTCAATTCTTTGTTTCAAATTAGTTTCTAAAACTCTAGCAATTTCCATGGTATCTATATTATTTAATTTTTTCACAAAATATCCTATTAGTGCTTCATATAATTCGCTTCTAGTTTTTACATTTTCATCAACAAAATCAATTAAACTATCAATTATATTAACATCTTTAATTTTAACTTTCAAAACTTTTTTACTTAATAATTCATTTTGAACCATACTAGCTACAGCACTCACTATACTGTCTCTATTTTTAGATATTATAGCCGTATGGGAAGCTATTATAGGTAATTTGCCCACCAAAAATGGTTCTTCAAATAATGCAGTTATAGCAAACCAATCCGCAATTGAACCAACAAGTGATGCTTCAATTATAAAACTTAACATCTCAAAGTATCCATTGTTCCTAAACTTCACTTTTATAAGAGTAATTACAATAAATAATAATATTAAAACAACAATTGATATATCTGCTATTCTTTTATTTTTCATATCTATACTCCTATACTATACTTAATAATAAACATTATAATGCCAACTATACCACCCACAAGGGAACCATTAATTCGTATCAACTGTAAGTCGTTTCCAACATTTGATTCTATCAATTCAATCAGCATAGTATCACTATATTTATTAAGATTTTCTTTAACTATTTTCCCTATTTTGCCATGTTCATCATCTATAAACTTGTTTATTATATCTTTGAGAAATACATCTACTTTTTTTTGAGAATCAACATTTTCATATAAATCATTAATCCAATTCTTTATAGTAACAAAAATCACATTATATAAGCTTTTATTGTTAATTATTTTAATGCTTATTGTTTGAAAAAACATATTAATATATTCTTCAACCTTAATATTTTTTAACAACTCAGTTTTCCATTTTTCAATTTTGAATTTATAAATATTATTATTTTTAAATTCATCTACCTTATTATAAACCCATTGTTTTAGTTCTAATCGGCTTTCATTATCATCACTTTTCATACTATGTAAAAACTTTTGAATGTTTTTTTGAATATCAATTGCTAAATCATTATTGTTACCCTTAAATCTATCAATAATTTTTTTTCTTAAACTCTTACCCTCATAAGAGGATCGTATCTCATCAATAAACTTAATAAGTATATTTTTGAAATCTTCTGTTTTAGAAAACAAGATTAACTCATCTAGAATAAAATCATAAAATTTATCTTCAAACTCAGTTCTTAAAGAAACTTCTATAACATGAACAATTACCTTATGCAAATCAAATCTTTTCAAATTATTTATAATCAGATCAGAAACGATTTTTTCAACTTCATTATTGTCTAATTTATTAATATTATCTTCAATTATTAATCTAAGTGTTGTTTTTATATTTTCAAGTTCATTATTATTCTTTACTAACTCAATAACAAGTTTTGAAGTATCGTATTTGGTAATTAAGTTCTTTAATGTCACTTTAGTTAGTAACTCCTCACTTACCATATTAGCTAGGCCATCAAAAATTTTCTGTTTGTTCTTAGGAATAGTTTTCTTTAGTAATTTATTAATACCCCACCAATCAGCAACCCCCCCTATCATTGAAGCACAACTCCCACTGTATATAAGCCCTCCTACAAAAGATTTGTGAAAAGGATAACTAATTACATAAATACTAGAAGCTAATATTAAAATTAATGTTGCTTTATGACGATTCACTTTAATAAACCTACTTTCTTTATATGATTTATTTCTACCAGAATTATTTACATATCTACTTTCAATATATATTATTGTTACTTGATATAATTTAGAATACCACCCTTAAGTAAAAAAGACAATTTATTATCTTAATATTATATTGAAATATTTATATGAATATATTAGCACATTTTAAATATAATTGCATAAACTATAACTGTAGCGCTATACTTTAACAAGATGGTAGCTTAAATAGTTTTAACTAAGTTCAGCCTTATTGGTTGGGCTTATTTTTTTATATTGCAGAAATGTCGGACATACTGTATATTACTTACGAGGAGTCTTTTTATTATTTTCTTTATTTAAGTCAATGTTTAAACTATATTTTTAGCCCCTTATGACCATCTAGAACAACAATACCTGCGAATAGGTGTAATTACATGGTGAAAGTCTTAGTAGACTATATAGATACATATAAGGCGTAAAGCTCTAGATCTTAATATTTTACGAAATTAACTTTATTTCAACTCAAAAATCATTTCTATTAATAATTTATCTAACATTTCCTTTACTAGATTAAAAAAGACACCCATATGGATGCCTAAATTAAATTTATTTTACTAATTTTTCAAATACTTTAGTTAGATTTTGAACTTCAGCAATACCAATGAGGCCAATTCCCTTGTTTGCATATTGATATAAATTTTCTAAAAATGTATCAATATTTTTTCTTTTACTTACACCAGCAGTAACATATTTAGGTGCTAACCCTAGTATGTATGCTTGTACTGGACTTCCTTCTATTGAATTTGCATCTATATTTCCACCAAATGCATATTTATCACACTTATATATCTCTCTAAGTATTTGTTCTATATTTTCTGCTTCCTTATGACTTTGAGTATTCATATTCCTACCTCCTTTAGATTGTTATAATATTATTATTCTACAAAAGATACTAATATCCTTTATAAATAATTTATTTTTTGTAATTTTTCATAATAATTCGTTTATTTTTCTTTAATCATTCATTTTATGTATAGTTTTCCAATTATTAATAGAATAAATACCTTGAATATTAAAGTAAAAGGTATTTCCCTTTATATGTTCCATATTTGTGAATAAAATCTCCAAAATGGTCTATAATTTAAATACACTATCCTTACATTAATAATAAACAAAACATAAAAATGCTGCACTGGGCCCCCCCCAAGTGCAGTATTTTTTATGTTTTAGTGTTTATTCCCATTCTTTCATTACTCATAATATCAATTTTCTTATTTAATAATTTTTGTGTAGGTAATCAAATATTTTTTTATTTTGATCTTTTGTTATAACATTTAAATTAACCATTACTAACAAAATACTGTTTCTAATTTCATACTGAACACCATTTGCTCCATGTTTACCTTCACCATTTAAAATATCACATAGATGAATTATACCCCAGGATATGTTACTAGGTTCACATTCATTTATATTTATATTAATTTCATTTCCATAAAAAGCACCATGTAAATAGTCATATGCCTTTAAAGTATCTTCTCTTGTCCAATTTCTCCCCTCCATAAATAAATCAATCAATTTTGTTGTATATAATCCCATTTTTTTACCCCCTTTCTGGATTATCTTATATATATATTTATTTTTTTAAAATTAGATTTATGACAATATACAAAAAATCGAAAAGAGATCAAGGATTTCTCCCTAATCTCCATCAACTAATTATTAAATTCTAAACAATATTAACATGCAAATAAATGATTTGAAATTATTAATTTTTTATATTTGATTTAGGAGTTTCAGAATTAAGCGTTTTGATTTCCGCATATTTTTGTATTTTATTTCCATCAATAACACCTATTTTTTTCATTCCTTTTAAATTATTATCTTGTTTAAGTTCTTCTATTATCTCTAAAGAAGATATATGCATAGAGCATATTATTGTATTATTATCAAACTGTATAAACTTATTAGAAAAAGTTTTAATTGTATTCCCCATAGGTGATTTTGTATCTGAATAACATTTTTCTAAAATTTCCTCTGGGCTTCCTTCTACAATATATTCTTTTCCACTATCCATTATAATTCTTGTTTCCATATCCTATCACCCCATAAAATATATATTCTACATTTAATAGATAAATCCCTTTAAATATTACATATTTTGTATCATAATATCAATTATCGTTCCCTAGCATCTTCAAATCATTTTATTTAAGTACCTTCAGCATGGATTCCAGTATAGCAATACCTTCTTCTTTATATACCACTGACAACATGAATAATTTTCTTACGGCTTCCATAGCCTTCTCTATGCTCTCTTTGTTTTTGATATTAACATAATACCAATGGCTACCATCATTGCTCCTTAACTCCTTCATGTCCTTACTAGGATGTTCATTTAAATTCCAGTAGTTTTTACTAGGTTTCTTTGTTAAATCTTTAAGATGCTTTTTATCTGTTAATGGCATTCTAATTCCCCCTATTTCTTATTATTAAATTGGTCATTGTTTGCCGTACATCCGCTAAAACTAATCAACTTCCCTACATAATTTAAATAATTTTTAATTCGCACATAACTTCAATTTGATAATAACTTCTAAATATATATATGTTAATTATATCATTATTTTCACTAGCTTACTATCCATTAAACTTTTGAATTATAATCTATTTATCCCTTTTATGTTATAAATAGCTATCAAATCCAAGAAAGCTATTAAAAACATATAACTCAATTTTAATCAAATAAAAAAAGAAGCCTATTGCAAAGCTCCTTAATTTTATCTCTATGCTCCAAATCTAGAATTAAAATACAATGTCCTAAATCCCTTTAAGTGTTCAACCCATTCACATTTTTCTTTATGTTCACTTATTACTTTTAATATTTCTTCCTCTGACATAGCCTCATATTCTTCAAATTCATAACTTGTAATTTCATTTCCACAAGATAAACATTTCATACTCTTACCTCCTCCTCTGTAAAATTATATAATATACACTATACATTATATATCATATATTGTATAAGTGAAAGTCTTATCCTCTTTAAATATAATCCATAAATTTATGTTTAAAGAATTAATGATTACTTTCTTATCTAACTTATCTTTTCCAATATTACTTCTTTAATTATTACTTCTAAATTTTGTTTATTATCTTCGTAAATGGGAAAACCTTCTTCGTCTGTCACTTTAACAATTTGTCTTTCTACTATTTCTTCGTTTGTTAAAATAAAAGCTTTTAACCCTATGGTAATATCCCATACTAATTTATTTGCATCTAATATTTCAAAAGTACACCGAGAGCCTGTTCTAATTACGTTTAATAAATTACAAAGTATAGTTTCGATATCACTTTTTCTTTCATTATGTTGAGTCATAACTTCTTTTACTTTTTCTGACCACTTATCCATTTAAATTCCCCTCCCACCTATAAATTTACTATACCCCCAAGTATTCTATACAAGGATGTAACATCCTCTGTAAAACAGTTACAACTACTTGTTTTTCTTATACCGTTCAACTCCATACCCTTTACACCATAGGATTGATTGTCTGAGTGATATATTAACCTCGTCAATCACTGTAATTACTGGTTTTAGATATCATTCCATATACATAACTACCTTTTAATTGTATCATATTTATAACAAAAATTTCAGATAAATTCATTATTATTACCCTCCACTATATTTTCCACGACAAAAAAAGCCAATCTCTTAGCTCCTATCTCACTCTAATTTCATCTATTCTTACGTATTATCCATAATATTATAATCAATTTGTACTCTTAATGTGATTTATGTATATTAATACAAATTATGGTCATAATAATAAAAAGAAAGAGGAATGCAAATTTCTCTTCCTCGCCACTTTTGAATTAAATAGATAATATTTGAATGTTTTGCTTAGATTTAGCTTTTGAAGCATGAAGTACAATAACTTTATGCTTCTTTTTCTTTTTATAATTTTTCTCTCTTTATAGCCAATAAAATCATTTACAATACCACCATTATTATCAGTTATCACATTGCTCCTACACCAAGATGAATCAAACTTAAATTTTATCCATTAAAAAATTGTGGAATTGTTCTATTGGCATAGGTTCTAATAGTTTTTCTAATACAAACCCTGAACCAATTACAAATGTGATAATTTTACTTAAAGGTCTTCTATAAAATTGTATTTTTACCTTTCCATTGTTAGTGTTCCATTCGTCATCTAATAATTCTGTCAAAAAGTAATTTTCTTTATTAAATACTGTAAAATCCATAAATGGATGGTGTACAGAGAAAATAAGTTGTCCACCTTTCTTTAGTATTCTATTAAATTCACTCATTACTACATCCCAATTTTTAATATAATGAAGTACCAATGATGATAAAACAACATCTATAGATTCATCCTCAATAAAGTTTAATGGCTCATTCAAATCAGCCCTTAAAATTTCAGCCTTATTTCCAACTCTTTTTTTAGTCATCTCTATCATGTTTGGGCTAAAATCCACTGCTATTACACTTGCACCCTTTTCCAATAGCCATTTAGTATACCACCCTGCTGCGCAACCTGCATCTAAAACTTTCTTGCCCTTGACATCTGGAAGTAATGATATGGTCGCAGGTCTTTCATAGTAGGCATTAAATGGTTTAGTATCTACATATTTAAAATAATATTCAGCCATTTCTTCATAAGAATTTAGCGAAACTGAGTCTCTATTTATAGCTTGTTTCTGCTGTGGTTGATTATTCAATTTATTCAATATATCCTCCTCCACATAATTTACAATATCTTACCTTTCCTCACTATAACTAATATTAATTATATATTTATTTCATTTACCATATCAACATAAAACTGATATTTTATCCACTTAAATATATAATTCCATTAATATTTCATCATCATAAATACCATTTATATTGAAGTAATCCTTATGTACTCCTACTCTTTTAAAATTATATTTCTCATACAATGTAATTGCATTCTTATTACTTGCCTTTACACCAAGACTTACATTTTTTATTGTACTATGTTCCTTTGCGAACCTTATTATTTCCTCCATTACAGCACTTCCAATACCATTTTGCCAATAAACCTTTTTAACCGAAATAGAAACTTCGCTATTGTGGGCTATTCTCTTCCTATTAGAAGTGTTAATCTGTGCGACACTAACAATATCATTTTCTATAATTCCCAAAATCATAAGAGTATTAGCATCGTTACTTATACTTTTAATATGTTCCACTTCTTGCTCAATAGTAAGATGAAATTCATCCTTACCAAATAATAAATTCTCACTTTCTCCACCAATAATATTAAGATATTTAATCATTCTTTCAGCATCTTCAATTATAGGTCTTCGTAATATTAACTGTTGACCATCTTTTAATTGTATCTCTTTTAGCGTATATCTCGATAAATCTCCACTCATGAACATCCCCCCCCCCCGTATTTGTATTTCATAATTTATTGTTATTATTATGCATAATCTACTATTCGCCACTTCAATATATAAACACTATACCTTATTTAATTAAATTTATAAATTTATTATATTAATGTATTATTAAGTGAATTTCTATTAAATCATCTCCTGCGGAGCTGCAGTATTAACGACTTCAGAAGGAGATTGACCCCTTTGTAGACCTTTGGAGTAGATAACAATTCTCAATTGTTATCCACCCACTGAAGTTTTCTTTTTGTTACAGTATATAACTCCCCCTTATAGAAGTGGGAGACTTTCCTTATGAAATGTCGTTAAACTAAGTTCCATACACGCCCCTCTAGTTCATTAGCTTTATCTGCTCTTATATTCTGACCTTAGAGGCTTTTTAGTTATCAAAGGCAATAATAGATGTCATTAATTGTAGATAGTCTTTTAAGACAAACATATATTATTATAAAAATTAATAATGAAAATACAGATGCACGTATACAATCCGAATCCATTATGCATTCAACAATATTAGGATATCCACTTGCAATTTCTTTGTAAAATAAAAACTCCAGTAGTTTTAAAACAAAGATAATAATACATGTTTTTAATACCACAAAAACTGGACGTGCTTCCCCTAATACCTTTTTCAAAAAATCATCTCCCTATTAAAATTTAACAATACTTATAGGCACATAAACTATTGCATAATAGATTACAAGTATGTCCTTATGTGATTATATAGAATATAAATATAGATTTCAAATATTTAACATAAATTTATTATACCATTTTCAATGTAAATTTCCAATGAGACTATGACGCATTTAAGACAAATAAAGTTATTAATCCTTTGCTTTCAATAGTTTATGACCATCAACGGATTATTTGTATATAATAAAAATCTTCTTAATTGACAATTTCGATAACCATATTCATCATCCTCAAAGAGATATCCCTCGATAGAATCGAAATCATTAGAATCTTCATTAGCTATAACTAAGAGCATGGATTTTACGAGGGGAATTTTACAACTAAAAAAATCATAAGATATGTTCTCATTATTAAAGTTTTTTAGTGGAGCCGAGGAATCTAATTTTTTATTTTCAAACAATGATTTGGTGTTCTTTCATTGTTAACTACCCCAACTTTTAAAAACATAACGGTATACATAAACATACCCTAACAGAATTGATAAACTGATAGCAAAAAGCCTCAGATGAAAATCCGAGGCTTTATTTTCATGGTATAATTTCCATCAAATTTGATAAGAAATAATAATAGAATACTAAAAAAATATTAATATATCTAAATTAAAATATAAAAGGATGAAATGGTGAAGTGTATGAAGATATTTTATAGAATATTTGATTATTGGTTATTTATAACTCTACTACCAATACTAATTGTTTTATCATTAACTAAAAGAAAAAATCATGTAAAAGAATATTGGAATAAATTTATGAAATGCAATTAAAACATACCTCAACCATGAATTACTGATAAAATAAGTAATATAAAATAAAAAATTTTATCTAAAAATTACAAATAATAAAGTCATCAGATAACCTGATGATTTTATTTAAATTTAGTCAAAAAATTATAATTCTAAATCATCTTCTGAGTTTAAATCTCTTAGGGCATACAATATATTGGTCACATTAATTAACTATATCTGTTACTTTGTGTGATGATAAAGCTACCCCTCCCCTAATCTGTTACAAACAGAACATAAACAAATCAACAATTTATCGGTTGCTGATGATTTATTTAAAACCAAACAATATGCTAAAGCTTTATCTGCATTTAAATCACTTCAAACCAATAAAATCACTGCAGATGTAACCAAAAAATCAAAACCACTTCAGATTTATCAACATATATAATTTGCATTAAAGATAGTATGAATTATAAGTTCATGAAAATTCAAGCTAATAATGATTCATTTAAAAATACTGGTTTAGCTAATGGTTATGGACAGATAGATGAAGAGATGAACGCAATAAATACTATCGCCGTTGCTAATGCTCGTGATGCACTTTATTAAGATCAATCCACTTACAATTATATCTATATGAAAAAGGAACACTAATAATTATTTTATATAATACATCATTTTATTATTCCTCCTCGTTGTTATTCTACACATATCAAAAGAAAATTTGCTTCTATAATTGTTTTTCAGATAATATACTATCTTATACTGTTGGCTTCTTTACGAGCATAAACCCAGAATTATCCAAACTATAACTTGATAATTGAGTATCACTATCTATAGATGTAATTGCTTCATCTGTTATTTCTCCTTTACTGTTCTGCATTTTAAAATTAAAAGGACTATAAATTATATCGCCAGTTTCAATATTTTTAATTAAAACTGTTAGCACAACAAATTCCATCCCTAATTTGGGCTTGTCGTAATCACCACCATTTGATTTCTTAACGTTAGTAACCGTTACTGTTGTATTGTTTGATTTAACGGCTTCATTAATTCCATAAATAGACTTTTCTACTGATGCTTTTGACACTTGTGCTGATGTTGCGACACTACCATTAATATTTGATACTTGTCTAGTTGTACTCTTCCCTGTGCTACCGCTACTTCCGATTAATACCAATACTATAATTTACATTCTCTTACAAATGCTTTAAACTCATAACTTAGATGTATAAACGTAATATAACTTCTAAACTTTTAACTACTTGTTCCATCACAATCCCCCTCTGAATATAATATGAAAAAAGGGGTGCAAATTATATGCTAGGATTTATTTGTGGAGTTGTTGTCGTAATTGTAATATTAAAAGTTTTTCATATTAATCCAAGAATATAATAATTTCACAATAACAAATTAAGGAAATCTAAAAAAGAGGCGTAATATAATCGATCCCTATAGGCTAGACACATAGAAAGCGTTTAGTCTATAAGTTTAGATTTAGCATTTATAGAATTGATATACATAATCAAATCGAGATCTGTTTTACAACCTTAAGACTTAAACCCACTCATTACACATACTTTCACTAGAATTGTTTTTCATATAGGGATTAAAAATGAATGTCCGATTTCCACCTATACTCTAGCATAAGTTAAATATTTTAGGCTCTCAGAAACAGTTTTATAGGTTTTAATCATAGTAAAAATAGAATAATCCTCCAAAATAAAAAACAAAAGACTACCTGAAACCATATTGGCAATTATCTGGATGGGTTTAGTAATATTTAAGTCCCATGTTTTGAAAGCCGTTATGTATACCTTTCGGGGACAATTTGTTGTTGCAAATAACTCGCTTGATATTCAATGGTTTTTATATTTATCATCAATGTATGGTTATATAATATATATTGCATATGAAAATGCAATATATATTAATAGAACATTTAAATCTGAACAGTCATCGTTCTTAAAAAAAGAATATCAGAGTGAAGATTTTATTATGCTAGTGTAATTTGAGAGGAGAAAAAAATATGTATATTACAGCAAGTTTTGAAAATGATGTTTCCTTAAAATTAGCACTTAAGGATATTCAAAATAAAGGTATTGAAAATAAAAATATTTTATGTATTCCATTAGATAAAAGAGTAAATACAGAAAATTTTTATGATACGATTCACAGAACAGATGGAAAAAGTACGATGGGAATACCATTTGTTTTGGCAACTGTATTTTCTCTTTTAGGGTCAATATATGGATTTATATTCAAATGGGGTCCAATTACATGGGCTATAATTGGATTTTCATTCGGAATATCACTTGATCTAATAATAAATTGCTAGTTTTTAAGAAACAAAATAATGATGTTAAAAAAGATAATTTGACCGAAGTTATAGTTGTTATCAACTGCGACAATAGTAAAGAAAATGATTTAATAAAAATATTATGAGAACAACAATATGCTTTAGGGGTCGGTAAGTTATATCCATCATGTTACTTTTGAAATTGAGGCCTTTCTTGTTCTCATAGTGAAATTGGCGTTTAATCAATTTAAAATAACTTTTTAATATAAACAATAGAAAATAGTTTGCGTCTTAAGCATTTGTTGTGTTTGCTTCGGTAAAGTTTAGGGTAACTGCTAGTGAAGTACAATCCAGATATTAAAATTGAAACTATTTCCATTTAGTGAATAGTTGTAAGCTCCAAGCATTTTAGCATCAATAAATATGGCTATGTCACAGTAGATACGAATAAATATGGCATCTCCCCCTAAGCTTTCAGGGCAGACAGCACAGGTTAAGGTCTTCTTTGACATAATTGAGATCTATTATGACCATAATTTACTAAAGGTATATGAACGAAATTATGGTAAAAATCAGGAACTAATGGACTGGACTCAATATATCAACACACTATACAAAAAGCCTGGTGCCGTAGAGCATACTCGATTTTTTGATCAATTACCTAAGCTATGGAAGGAACACCTAAAAAACACAGATGGCAAGGAACGTAAAACTGCATTAATGCTACTGATGGAAATTGTAGCTGATGGCAATGCATCATTAAGCGACGAGGCATTGGCTCTGGCAGGAGAATGTGGTCGCAATGATATAGAAAGTATTCGGCAGTGTTACTATAAAATCTCAAAAGCTGAGTATCATCCTAAACCTCTAATGTTTTCGAACAGTGCTCCCGCACTCAATTATAACCCCAATCTTTCTGACTATGATTGTCTGATGAGAGGTGAACAAATTGTATGAGCATATTGAAAGCTATTTAAGAACCCTTAAACTAGGCGGAATTGCAAAAAAATGGCGATCAGTTACATATAAAGATACTGAACAGTATGTTACCGAATTGCTGGAGCTTGAATTAAAAGAGCGTGAAGTTAATCGTATCAATCGCATGGTTAAAACTGCTGGATTCGCAGTGATTAAGACCTTGGAGGACTTTATATGGACAAAAGTCATAGAAATGCCACGCCGGCACATTTTCCGTTAGAATTTCAATGTAAGCAGATTCTAATGCCTTTCTCTTAAGTTCAGAATTTGCTCTTGCATAATGTTCTGTTGTTGTCACACTTACATGCCCTAGAAAATCTCTTATATAAATTAAATTAACACCCGCTTCCAATAAATGCATAGCTTTTGTGTGTCTAAACATATGCGGGGATAAATTTTCAGGGAAAATAACATCCTTATTATTTTCTTTTGCCGAAATATAATATTTTTGTAAAATATACGTTACTCCTGGTCTTGTAAATTTATGCTGTTGCGAATTAAAAAACAATTGATTGTCTTGTCTCCCATTTATATTCAGTTTATTTTCCAGTAGATAGTTTTTTAGCAATAGAAGTGTTTTAGACATTATTGGAACACAACGTGTTTTATTACCCTTTCCTGTAATATTTATCACCGAAGGTGAATCTATCCTTACATCTCGCACTTTTAAATCAATTAATTCTTGTACTCTTGCACCTGTATCATACAATGTTGCCATTAAAACTAAATCACGTCTTCCTCTTAAAGTACTATTATCTGGTTGCTCAAACAATAGTTTTAGAGCATCTTGTTTTAAATAATCAATGTTCTTTATTAATTTTTTCTTAAATGGTATATTTAAAACCCGTTGGCACTCTAACAATAACTCAGGATTTTCCATTTGAGCATACCTATAAAAACTATGAATGGCTGCTAATCTCTGATTTCTAGTAGAAATACTAACTTTACGTGTGCTTTCCAACCAAATTAAGAACTTTTTAATTGATTCAGAATTCATATTTAAAAATGTTAAATTCTCAGGTCTTATATTGAGTTCTTTATTAAAGAAAGTAAGTAATAACTTAAAAGCATCTCTATAAGATTTAATAGTGTTTGTGCTTACATTTCTTTGGCCTGGCAAATATTCAGATAAAAAAAGTGTTAAGTTTTTCGCTAAATTATTCCGTCTCATAAATATTTACCTCCGGTATTAAGTAAGAAAAACTGGTTTCAACTTTAGATATTATATCAGGATATAAATCAGCAGTTAATCTTAAGTAATACTCCGTACTTCTTAAATCAACGTGTCCTAGATATACAGATAAATAAGGTAATAAAGATGTTAAATCTTCTCCACTTTGCACCCATTTTTTTAGGCAATGTACTGAATAGGTGTGCCGAAGCAAATCCAAACGTTTGGATTTATTTCGCCACACTTGTAATAGGTTTCTTCAATTAAATCCCTCCTGCTATGTTTTAATAAATAAATCATAACAGAAAAATCGGCATAAAGCAGATCAAAATAATTTTCAAAACGTGGAAATCCATATTCCATATACATGGTGTAAAGCAAGTTATGATAGAACGGTTTCAATGTCAGCTTTACGGAAAACTTATTTTGCTACTCTTAAGCTCTTCTGTAATGTTTAAAATGGATTGAAATCTCATAAAAAAGACAAAAAAACTATTTTTGATATTCTTGGAGTATGTTACAAACAGATATCAACAAAGGTTAAATTTGTAGCATAAAACAAATTAATAAAAACATAAAATTTCCACTGTTATATGTGTTTTTTTTGGTGCGCCATAAAATTGTTCATATAACAATATGCACCTACAATCCATCATTCAAATTCACAAAATAGAAACTAATAGTAAATATTGTATATTGTGGCAATCCACTATTATTTAATATGGCTTAGATTGATGGCTATATTGCCATACCCCTATTTCGGATAAATATACCTGTAGTCAATGTTAAAATATTAACAATTAAAAAGATCATAAATACTAACCAACTTGATTTCATTACATATATCCTGTAATATATTGTTACACTTGCTTGTTTATACTGAAATACCATGCATAATTATATTTCCAATTTACATCTATCATGTTATAATTTTAACAAAAAAGCAAGCAAAAACTTGATTTATCTGAAAATTATGATAAAATATAAATAGGTTCATCTATATAGTTTAGTCTACTATCAGAATGTTCTGAAATGTTAATTTGTAGTTAGTACAAATTAAAAATGCGAGGTGGTTTAGATGCCAATAAATTTTAAAATAAAGAACGTAACTTATGCTAATATTAAAAATCTAGTTAAAATGGAACAGATTAAAACTCTATGGAGAGAGAAATTCGAAACAGCTCCTACCCTAAAAAAATTAAATCGTACGGAATCAACAACTGTACTAACAAGAACAATGCTTCGGAATTTATTGTTTAATAATTGACTCTTTGTAAACGTTTTAGTTTGTTTAAATTTCGAATTTATATGTTATGTCGGTTTTGAGAAGACGGTATTGTATTACGTTATGGTGAAATCCCAAAACAGATACTCTGATGGTATAAAACAAGGAATATATTATTTAACTACTTTTCCAGTTGCATTATCTTTTTTAACTCTTGGAGTTGATTTTGGCTTAACTGCTCCTTTTGTAGTTTTAATAATGCCTTATCCATCATTAATAACTCATTTAATATATACCCCTAAAATTATTAGATATGACTCTAACGAACTTTTTATTATCTAAAATAGACAAAGGCATTCAAGATAACTAATTTTATATTGAATCTAAAGAAAGAACTATCTGAACTTAAACAGTTCTTTCTTTAGGGTTATGAAGTAAGCTTTTAACCAAAATCGTACATTTAATTTATTTTCCAATATGCATATTTTTTTAAGAATGTATTATGTAAATGAATGACGGTTTTCATAATTACAATACATTCAATGTACCCATTGTTTTTCTATAAAAGAATTTACAAATAGATATCCGAAAGTTCCACTTGTATATTTTCATTTTCACTTATCATGTTGCTACTATCTATCGCATTCCCATTAATTACCTTTCTTGAAGGGATTTTAATTGTAAACGTACTTCCTTTTCCATATTCACTTTCAACATATATACTACCACCATGTAATTCTACAATGGACTTAACTAAACTTAAGCCAATACCAGTACCTTCTGCATTTCTTGATAATGATTTGTCTACCTGCTTAAATCTATCAAATATTATATCTAAGTATTTTTTTTCAATTCCAATACCGCTATCTTTGACTGATATTTCAACAAATTCATTCTTATCTTTAACATCCACAAATATTTCATCACCTTCATCTGAAAACTTTATCGCATTTGATATAAGATTTAATAATATTCTTTCTATATTTTCTGAGTCACAAGCAATTATTTTTTCTTCTATATCTGTATCAAAAATGATATTTAATCCTTTAATTTCAATAAAAGCAGATACAGACCTCACTATTTCTTCTATAACTCCGACTATATTTTTATTTGATAAATTCAATTCAAAGAATCCTGCTTCAATTTTTGATGAATCAACTATATTGTTAATGAGTTTAGATAATCTATAGGAATTTTGTTTGAGTGAGTCTATATATTTAACAATTGAATTATTCAATGTATTTAATGATCCATTCTTGCAGTACATGTCAAATAGCTGAGCTGTTGAGGAAATAACATTTAATGGTGTTTTAAGTTCATGAGATATATTAACAAGGAATTCTCCCTGTGCCTTATTAGCAATGATTAACTCTTTATTAGCAACGATTAATTCTTTATTAGTAATAACTAATTCAGCGGCCCTGTCTGCTTTCTCTCCACTTTGAAAGGCAAGCTCTTTATTAGCGATAATTAACTCAGCAGCGCGATCTGCTTTCTCTCCACTTTGAAAGGCAAGCTCCTTATTAGCAATGATTAATTCAGCTGCCAGGTTGCCTTTTCCCTCGTTTTGCAAGGAAAGTTCTTTGTTAGCAATAATTAACTCTATTATCCGTTTCTCTTTTTCTTCGTTTTCTTTAAGGCTCATTTCCAATTGCAATGTTAGCTGTCTGTAAAGTTTATTATTCATAGAACGTCACCCTTCAGTTTATTTTTTTTAATAAACGATTCAAAGCATTCAAAATTTTTGCAGAAAAATTCTTTGTACTCATTTCTTTTAACTGACTTTAATCTTTTATAAACAAGTATAAAATTATCTTTTAAAATGAATTTATCATATTGCGTTCTCGTATTAAAGCACCACCTTTTTTAAAACTAAATTCACTATTAAAGAAATTAGTTCAACTTAACCAATTATTTAATTCAAAATATTATTTAGTTTAAATTATTATATTAAAAATAATTCAACATAAATTTATTATAATCCTTCTTATTTTGTAGAAAAAATCAAAAAAATTCAAACTATTGATAAATAGTGGTAGTGCTTGAAAGGCACTATTCTAATACTTGTGTAGTCTTTAAGCCACTCAGAAAGAATGCTTTATGTTCTATCCTCTAAAAGATCAATTGGTTTATGGGTGTCTAAATCACATATAATTGTGCCATAAGCTATCCTTTTATGAAATGCAAAATCATCTACTCCGACATTTTCATATTCAGAATTAATTACAATAGCTTCTCTCCTTATTATTCGCAAAAAAGTATTAGCATTTAAATGCACCAAAGTATATCTAGCCATTCCTCAATCAATACACTATTTTTATCCTCATCCTACTCATAATTAAATTTAACTAAAATCTAACTACCGCACCTCCGTTTGCTATTACCGCATTCCCTAATGGAACTTTCCCTACGGGCTACCCTTCCATTCCTCCACTTGGTCTGATCTAAGTCTATTAACCTATTATTACAGTATCAACGATTAATTAGTTAAAATCCAATTATGAGTAGGATGTCATGGAAGTTAGTTATATATCCAAAGTAATCTTGCTTATAATTCCACAGTTTGCTTGTATATCAAGTTTGATAAAATAACAGATTATATTTTTCGAAAAAATAGAATGTTGTGAAAATTTCATTTCACAACATTTCTTGTTTGCCTATAACTAGCCTATAGACTCATTCTCGTTTTAATATATTCAATAAACTACTATTTTGATACATATATTGGCGTCTAATTGAGCATTGTCGCCCATTCTTATATGTATAAGAATATACAAAAAGGATAGAATTGTCACATATAATGCATTATATGTGACAATTAATAAGGAGCTATAAAATGGATAAACATAAATTTAAGAATACACCAGTACGTAGAAAAAGGGCTTATGTAAGTTTAACAGGTACAACAACTATTCATTTAAGAAATCCATATATAATTGCATGCTGGTCTGCAGCATTTCCAGGACTAGGGCATCTTCTTTTATCAAAATATTTAAGAGGATTTCTTTTGTTTTTATGGGAGGTCTTTATAAATTATAATGCACACATTAATCTTGCCATTTTATATTCATTAACCGGCAAATTTGAGATGGCAAAAAACATAATTGATATTAATTATGCTTTAATTTATATTCCAACATATATCTTTGCTATTTATGATAGTTATGAAACTACTGTTGATTTAAATAATAATTTTATTTTGGCAGCGAGAGAGGATGCAGTAATCGCGCCTTTTAAAGTAGGAGCATTAGAAATTAATTTTCTAGATAAGAAAACCCCATGGGTCGCTGCTGCATGGTCGTTAATAAGTCCTGGGGCAGGCCAGTTGTATATTCATCGAATCGTTGTAGCGGCTTTCACACTTATTTGGGTGATAGTGGTGGCATATTTTTCTAAAGTACTTCCAGCAATACAGTATTCATTATTGGGTCAATTAGCTAAGGCTAAGGCTGTTGTTGATTGGCAATGGTTATTAAATATTCCATCGCTTTACGTATATGCTATGTATGATGCTTATACAAACTGTGTAGAAGGGAACAATTTATATGATTGGGAACAATCTAAATTTCTTAGAAGAAATTATCAAAGTAAAAATTTTCATATGCCAAGTAAAGAGAGAGGGAATAAAGGTGATAACATGTATATTATCTCAACATTTGATTATTCAGTTAATTTAGAATTAGCACTTACTTCAATACAAATGAAAGGTGTTGAAAAAGAAAATATTTTTGTCGTACCAGTAGATAAATCAAATGAAGAGATAAATCTTTTTGATTCCATCCATCATTCTGATAGTGTAAGTTTATTAGATTTAGCTTCAGTTCTAGGTGCAATATTTATGCTTTTCGGCAGCATTTATGGTTTTGTTCTAAAATGGGGACCTGTATGGTGGGGAGTAATTGGTCTGGTTTTTGGTTTTAGTATAGGTTTTATTATAAAATTAATTTTATTAAAAAAGTATTCAAATAGGAAGAAAAGTAAAAAGGAATCGGAGGTTATTATTATAATTGAATGTAAAGAAACCCTTGTAGAAATGGTTAAGGATATACTTTGGTCAAATCATGCACTTGGTGTTAGTAAAGTAGATCATAATAATATATAACTAAACATAGTTGATATTGCTTGGTCAATACTTTTGAGTCATTAAATTTTTATTATCACTATTGAGAGGTAGATTACTTATGAAATGGAGCACAATATTAAGCAAATCAAATAGTTTGTATGAACAACTATATAATACTCATGTAGAGTTTTTTGACTTTTGGAAAAGTAGTGTCCTATTTACTTGGAGATGGTGGATAGCAGTATCATTTATTGTTTTACCATGGATTATTTGGTTATTTATTAGAAAAAAAGAAAGCACAGGCAGATTGTTATATGTAGCATTGTTTGTTATGGTATTTTCTTCAGCTTTGGATGATATTGGTTTAACAATGAATTTATGGAATTACCCTACAATTGTATTTCCATTAATGCCAGAATTTATTACCTTTGATGTTAGTGTATTACCTGTCGCTACTATGCTTTTTATACAGTATTTCCCTAGAGTGAGTCCTTATATTAAGGCAATAATATATTCTGTAACTAGTTCTTTTATGTTTGAACCCTTGAATGTTAAGCTTGGATTTTATGTAAAGAATCACTGGGAGTATTATTACTCTGTTCCCATAATGATCTTCATATATTTAGTTGCAAACTATTTAGCATCAAACAATAAATTTGCTAAATTGAAATAAACTCAATTAGAAATAAGTATTATTGGGTATTTCATAACTATAAGATTGACTAATACAAAAGGAACGGTAGGCTAATTTAAATAAAAACTTCATTTAAAATATATGGTTTTTAAATATACAATTAATTTAACCTATTATGCTTAACATATATTTTTAACATAAAGGGGGCGTCTCTTGAAATGATTTTTTAATCATTTCAAGAGACGCCCCTGCTATTACTTTTGGACACCATTAGATTAAGATAGATTTCGTAACTGTAAGTTATACTCTCAAGAACAATATTTTATTGAGTCTAAGTAAGTTTATTTCTTTATATATATTTAAACAACTATTCAATAATTAGATTACCCTATTTTTTAATCTTAACTTATCGGCTACCATCGCTATAAATTCAGAATTAGTAGGCTTTCCCTTTTCATTATTAATAGTGTAACCAAAAATCTTATTAATGGTTTCTACTTCCCCTCTACTCCATGCAACATCTATTGCATGTCTTATTGCTCTTTCTACCCTACTAGCAGTAGTATTGTATTTTTTACCTATTGATGGATATAATTCTTTTGTTACTGCTGATAAAAGTTCCATATCATTCACTACCATGTTTATTGCTTCCCGTACAAATGTATAACCTTTTATATGAGCAGGTATTCCAATTTCACGAATAATATTAGTTATTTGATTAATTATATCCAATGGTTGATTTATATTAATTTTAGTTTTAGCATTATC
>Ga0209125_1000183_pt1 | contig 100470 bp, 74 predicted proteins | sample BarGraIncub1131A_FD_184503 | JGI IMG/M metagenome (GOLD analysis project Ga0209125, IMG submission 184503) | Arctic peat soil microbial communities from Barrow, Alaska - Barrow Graham LP Incubations 11-31A (SPAdes) (version 2) | ecosystem: Environmental > Terrestrial > Soil > Wetlands > Peat...
CCAACTCCTTGTTAATATATTTGGTTAGTCCGGTCTTCAGATCAATACAAAACCATTTCGGTTGCAGATAGGCCGATCCGAACATATATCCGTCTTTAAGAATAAAACCTTCCATTAGGTTGATATACTCCTTGTTGCGCCATACAATGTCAGCATTTTTACCATCCGGTGAAAGCTGTAATAACACAAGTCCTGAGCTATCCTTCCGGGAGGCACTCGACACCAGAATTTTACCATCAAAATAAGCCGGAGTGTTGGCATGAATCTTATTGTCCTGAAACTGTTGAATGCGCCAGTACATCTCGCCTGTATCCGCATCCAGTCCGATGATGGAGGAAGCAGTGAGGTTAACGAGCAGGTGCGTGCCATTGTGGTTGTATAATCATGCTATTTCTTCAATTTGATTACTTCACTGCCTGCAAGCAGGAAAGCTCCCGAACCATAAACTTCCCAGCTGTCGGCGTTGAAGTTTTTCTTCGGATCGGCTCCGACCGGCTGAACCCATCCAACATGTCCATCTTTTAGCACACATTTGTTAAGCCCGATCCAGGCATTTTTTACCACCGGAAGATAGGTGGCTTTGTCCAGGATTCCATTGTTAATTCCCCAGGCCATCGCATAGCAGTCAAATCCCGAACCGCTTACCTCGCCTCCCGGATACGAATCCGGATCGAGCAGGCTGGCACGCCACAGTCCGTCTGCTTGCTGCAGCTCTTTCAGGCGGGCCGACATCTCTTTGAAAATTCCGATGTAAAAATTCCTTTCCGGGTAATTGGCAGGAAGTTCCTTCAATACCCTTACCAATCCGCCCATGACCCAGCCATTGCCGCGGGACCAGAAAATTTTCTTGCCATTGGCTTCCCGAAGATCTTTACCATCATTCTTGATCACATATTTCAGGTCGCGGGCAAAGAGGTGCTCCTCCTTGTCGTACAGTAGGTTATAACATTCCTTGAAAAGCTGGTCGCTGTAGGACAGGTAATTCTTGTTCCCAGTTGCCATCCCTAATTTTACGATGGCGGGAGGTCCCATGAAAAGCGCATCACACCACCACCATTTGATGACTTCAATGGTTTTTGTAGGATAGGGGTTCTTCATAAACTTCGCCAGTGTGTCGGCAAAAGCCTGGATCATTTCTGGCTTCTTCTCCACTTTGTACACATCGACATAGGTTTGACAAATGGCAATATCGTCGGCGTGGAACCAGCGTTTTCCTGGTTTCCAACCATTTTTATTACCCATATCCACCATAGCCTGGTAGATGGTCTTAGATTTAGTAGTTTCCCAGGCAGCCGAAACGCCCGCATAGAAAGCGCCGTTTGTCCAGTCGGTAGGCTCATGTTTTGGGTTCTGCAACTGCCATTCAACGACCTTCTTCATCGTTTTTTTGATGTTTCCGGCGGCAAAAATTTTCTTGTTATTCTCTGGTTTGGCAAAAGTGGTCGAAACTAACAAAGCCAAAATGAATAAGGCGACAATCTTCTTCATTACTCAGTGTGTTTAAATTAAATTTGGCTACAAATATAGATAGAAATGAAAAGTGCAGATTAATTAATTATTTTTGTTTGGGAGGTTGCCGCTTGATATAATGCGATCGAAGCAGAAAGGACCCCACCGACCGCTAAATTCACTGACATGAAGAATTACCAGAAATTGCTGATCACCATCCTCCGCATTGCCATCGGATGGCACTTTCTGTATGAAGGAATCTCCAAAATATTGCAAGGCAACTGGACCGCTTCAGGATTTCTGCGGAATACATCCGGACTCTTTTCAGGATTCTATCATTTTATCGCGGCAAATCCTACTATTTTGAGGGTCTCGGATTTTCTGAACATGTATGGTCTGCTACTCATCGGACTGGCGCTCTTTATCGGATTTTACAGTCGCCTGGCGTCTCTGATCGGCGCCGCACTGATGATTCTCTACTATTTTGCCTATCCGCCGTTCGGCAATCCGATGCTCAATCCGGCCGACGGACATCTGTTTATCGTCGACAAACTTTTCCTCGAAGCGGCTATGCTGATTTTCCTGTTCTACTACCGTGAAAGCGGTTACGGGCTGGATGGGCTGATTTCGAATTTTCGTGGAGGTGGAATTGGGTTCAAACAACTGATCGGCAATTTGTCAAAACGAGGAAAATCAACAACGACTGATCCTGGCAGTAGCTCATCAAGACGTGAAGCGATCAAAAATCTGGCTGCAATTCCTGCCTTAGGGGTCATCGGCTGGGGCGCCGCGCACAATATTAATACGTATGGAGTCGACGTGATGACCGGTGCCACTATCCAGGTAAAACAGACCGCGCTGACAGAACTCAAGGGGGAACTGCCCAAGGGGAAAATCGGAAAACATGAGATTAGCAGGCTCATCGCGGGGGGCAACCTGATCGGCGGATGGGCTCACTCGCGGGATCTTATCTATGTATCCACACTCTTTAAAGCCTACAACACAGAACAAAAAGTCTATGAAACCCTGATGCTGGCAGAACAGGCCGGAATCAATACCATCAATATCGGCTTTGCCTCAAATCCTTTGCTTGAGAAATATAAGAAGATGACCGGGAGTAAGATCAAGGTGATCACCCAGGTGCATCCTCCGCTCGACAATACTAAGCTCGCAAATATTGGTCCCAATACCGATCCAAAGACCTTCTTTACGAACATCGACCGGGCCATCGATTTTGGGGTGGATATCATCCAGGTTCAGGGGAACTGGTGCGACTGGCTGGTTCGGGACAAGAAACTGGAGGTCATTCATGAAATGTTGGAACATATTCGCAGTCAGGGCTATCCTGCCGGACTCGGGGCTCATTCGGTCGAGTCGCTCATCTCCTGCCAGGAACAGGGCATCATTCCGGACTATTACATGAAAACGATGCATCACGATCAGTACTGGTCTGCCCATCCCCGCGAAAACCGTTTTCCGTTCGAGGTCGACGGTAAGGAATACCTCGATCACAATCGCTTCCATAACAACATGTTTTGCCTCTTTCCGGAGCGTACAGTCGAGTTTGTCAGCAAGACCAAGGTTCCTGTGATGGGTTTCAAGGTACTGGCCGCCGGCGCCATCGAACCGGAGGATGGTTTCAAATGGGCTTATAACAATGGCGCCGATTTTATCTGCGTCGGGATGTTCGATTTTCAGGTCGTCAGCAATGTTAATACCGCCATCGATTGCCTGAAAAAGGTTACCAGAACCCGTCCGTGGTGCGGATAAACAAAATTAAAAATTTCTCCCAATGACCGATCAGATACAACTAATCGCCTCACGAATCAAGGAGTTGCGCGAGATTTCGGGTATTTCGGCTGAAAGTTTCGCCAGCGAACTGCAGGTTGATGTAAAACTTCTGCACAGCTACGAAAGTGGTGCCACCGATATCCCGGTAGGGTTTCTTTACAAGATTGCCCATCGTTTCAACATGGAGCTCTCCGCGCTTTTGCGGGGTGATCAGCCAAAATTGCATGTGTACTCGGTCGTCCGGAAGGGGAAAGGGCTGAATGTGGATCGCCGCAAACAATATACTTACGAAAATCTGGCCTGGAATTTCATCCATAAAAAGGTGGAACCATTCATCGTTACCGTTGCCCCTTACCAGGAAAACCGCACTCCGGAGTTTAATTCTCACCCCGGACAGGAGTTCAATTATGTCCTGGAAGGAACCTTGATGGTCATCGTCGATGGTCATGAGATTACCCTGAATGAAGGCGATTCGATCTACTTCGATTCTGGCTACCAACATGCCATGAAGGCCCTCAACAACCAACCCACCCGTTTCCTCGCTGTGGTCACCTAATCACCCTCCGGTCCCTGAGCCTGTCGAAGGGCCTTCGGCCAGTTAGCCCTTCGGCAGGCTCAGGAACCGGGGTACATTTCGTTTTGGGCGGACGCAGTCCACCCCTACACAGGAACCGGCAAATTTCTCACTTTTTATTTTTCACTTCCTTATGTTAGATAAATTCCTCACCCAAACAGAATTCCAAACCTACCAGGATTTCACCGAGAACTTCAAAATCCACATCCCGGCCAATTTCAATTTCGCCTTTGATGTAGTGGATGAAATCGCCATGAAGACCCCCGAAAAGATCGCCATGGTCTGGTGCAACGACAAGGGGGAAGAGGCAATTTTTACCTTCGGTCAGATGAAGAAGCAGAGCGACAAGGCGGCTAATTTCTTTCTCTCGGCCGGTATACGCAAAGGCGATCCGGTGATGCTGATCCTGAAACGAAGGTACGAATTCTGGTTCTGCGCCGTGGCACTGCATAAGATCGGAGCCATCACCATCCCGGCTACACACCTGCTCAGCACGAAAGATCTGGTCTACCGAAATAATGCAGCAGATATCAAAATGATCGTCTGCGTCCCTGAAACCGAAGTGATACGGCATGTGGAGGAGTGCGAAGAAAAGTCGCCGACCTTAAAAGCTAAGGCTTTGATCGGACTAGACCGCGAAGGATGGCTCAACTTTAATGCCGGGATGGAAAGCAGCCCGGAAGAGTTAGTCCGTCCGCTGGGAGATCAGGCCTCGAAAAATGACGACATCATGCTGCTCTATTTCACCTCCGGCACCACTGGAATGCCCAAGATGGTGAATCACAACTTTGTGTATCCTTTGGGACATATCCTAACGGCAAAATATTGGCAGAATGTGCAGAACGACGGACTGCATTTCACGGTAGCAGATACCGGATGGGCCAAATCTGCCTGGGGAAAACTCTACGGACAATGGCTCTCCGGCAGCGCTGTCATGACCTACGATTATGATAAGTTCGTCCCCAAAAACCTGATGGAGGTCATCGAAAAATACCGGGTTACCACCTTCTGTTCACCTCCGACTATCTACCGTTTCCTGATCAAGGAGGATCTTAGGAAATTCGATCTGGGCGCCCTGAAATATTGCGTAGTGGCAGGTGAACCGCTTAATCCTGAGGTGTATAAACAATTTTTAGAAGAGACTGGCTTGAAGTTAATGGAGGGCTACGGGCAGACTGAATGCACCGTGGCGCTGGCAACTTATCCCTGGATGGAACCAAAACCGGGCTCCATGGGGAAACCCTCTCCCGGCTATCATATTGATCTGCTGGACGAAAACGGGAATCCTTGCGAAGTGGGCGACGAAGGACAGATTGTCATCTACACCGACGAAAAACCTACCGGGATGTTTAACGGATACTACCGCGACAATGAGCTTACCAGGAATGTCTGGCACGACAACATCTATTACACTGGCGACATGGCCTGGCGGGATGAAGACGGATATTACTGGTTCGTCGGCCGTGCTGATGACGTCATCAAGAGTTCGGGCTACCGGATTGGTCCTTTCGAGGTGGAGAGCGCCCTGATGGAACATCCGGCCGTGCTGGAATGCGCGATTACCGCAGTGCCCGATCCCGACCGCGGACAGGTAGTGAAAGCTTCGGTCATCTTGTCGAAGAATTATCAGGCAAGCGATGAGCTGGCCAAAGAGCTCCAGGAACATGTGAAAAAAGTCACCGCCCCCTACAAATATCCCCGCATCGTCGAGTTTGTCACCGAGCTGCCCAAGACCATCAGCGGCAAAATCAGGCGGGTTCAAATTCGCGAGGAAGACAATAATGTCTAATTTTAATAGGAACGCAGATTCTCGGGAATTTTATTTACCTGACCCTGAATATCTTATAAAACTCAAACCAGATGATACTGGAAGTTCCGGCAGCGACGCAGATGATCGCTTCGACAAAGCTGATCCTCTCAAACTGAAACAGTTTTAGCAGGAAGGGTACATTCAGGGTCAGAAGCAGGAATCCAATGGCGCCTCCTACGACCCATTTCACTGTTTTGTTGCTCGTTAACAGTATCTGGAAAATATTCCGTGACCACGAACGGTTCGAAAGAATTATGGCAATATTGGCTGCAATCAGGGTAGTAAATGCCAGTGCCCGGACCTCTTTCTCAGAGTAATTAAGTCTCAACCCAAAGAGGTAAACGGCAAAAACGATTATTAGAATTCCTATTCCCTGGGAACAGCTGAGCCAGATCTTTTTCGCCCCGAAGAACGGTTCCTCAAATGCTTTGGGCGGTCGGTCCATTACGTTTATCTCAGCCTTTTCAGCTTCGAAGATGACCGAACAAGCCGGATCGATAATCAGTTCGAGGAAGACAATATGAACCGGCCAAAGAATCAGCGGCAAGTTGGAGAAGAATACCGGAATCAGGGATAATCCGGCAATCGGAACGTGTATTGCAAATATATAGGCCAGCGCCTTCTGAAGGTTGTCGAAAATACGCCTTCCCATTTTTATGGCGCCGACAATAGAGGCAAAATTGTCATCCATCAGCACCAGGGAAGAGGCTTCACGGGCCACATCGGTGCCTTTTTCACCCATCGCGATTCCGATATGGGCGGCCTTCAGGGCAGGGGCATCATTCACTCCGTCGCCCGTCATGGCCACAATTTCGTTGTTTCGTTTCAGGGCATTGACGATCTTTAACTTCTGCTCCGGAACAACACGGGCAAATACATTCACTTCCCTGATGCGTCTGCACAGCTCCTCTTCCGACATCGCGTAAAGTTCAGAACCACTAATGGCTACCGAAGGGTTTTTCAATCCTATCTCCTTTGCTATATTCATGGCTGTCAGAGGATAGTCTCCTGTAATCATGATCACCCTGATGCCAGCTTTGTAACATTCGGCAACTGCTTCAGGAACGGTTTCCCGGATTGGATCTGACAAAGCGATCAACCCGATGAATTCAAACTCAAAATCGTGTTGGATATCAGGTAAGTTCTTGCTTCCAATCATCGACTTCGCCACTCCCAGCACCCGCAGCCCTTCGGAAGCCATTTCGGAGATGGCCGCTTCGTAGGTTATCTTCCGTTCCTGTGACAGGTGACAAAGATCGAAAATTGCTTCCGGGGCACCCTTAGCTGCAATCATCTGCTGCTGATTCTCCGAATTGGTAAAAACATGCGACATCGCCAGCAACTCTTTAGACAAAGGATATTCTTTGACCATCTGCCAGTCGGTATGGATGTGTTCTGTGTTTTTCAGGAAAGCTTCACCCAGGGAAGTAATCGCTTTTTCCATCGGATCGAAAGGATTTATCTGACTCGAAAGTATGCCATATTCAATTATTTCATGAAACTCTTCCGGGAAGGTCGTTGAATGATCGACTTTATGGAAGTTGTGACCGTTGTATAATCTGCTGACTGTCATTTTATTCTGAGTCAGCGTTCCGGTTTTATCGGTACAAAGGATGGTTGCGGAACCCAGGGTCTCTATCGCCGATGGTTTCCTGGTAAGGACGCTTTTCTTCGACATCCTCCATGCTCCCAAGGCCATAAAAATGGTAAGTACTACCGGGAATTCCTCAGGCAACATAGCCATTGCCAGCGTAATTCCCGCGAGGAATCCTTGCAATAAATCGCCGCGGGTGAGGGTAAAAACCAAAATGACGACCAGACAGAGTGAAATACCCAGGATGGCCAGCCTCCTGACCATGATGCCCATCTCAGTCTTGAGTTTAGTAGGTTCTTCCACGACTGATTCCAGGGCCTTTCCTATCTTGCCGATTTCCGTATTGGAACCGATGGAAGTGACCCGTACCACTCCATTACCCTGTACGATCATCGATCCGGAATAGACGAATGGTAAATCATCACCACCGGGCTGGGTAGAAGTATCCGTTCCGTTCCATTCCGACTTGCTCACCGGAACAGACTCACCCGTCAGCAGTGATTCATCGGCTTTTAGATTGACGGAAAACAGGATCGTTGCATCGGCCGGTACCCTGTCACCTTCCTGAAGAACAACAAGATCGTCTGTCACGACTTCCCTCCCGGCAATACGTTTTTCGATGCCGTCACGAATCACCAAAGCGCGGGGACTAGCCAGGTCTTTCAAGGCATCAAGTGCCTTTTCCGTCTTCTTTTCCTGGTAAAATTCGATGCCCATGATCACGAAGACGAAACCCAGTAACATCAACCCTTCCTGGAGGTCGCCCAATACCAGGTATAGGGATCCACAGGCAACCAGGAGAATAAACATGGGTTCTTTGACGATACCCCAGGCCAGTGTCAGGAAATTTTTGGGTTTTGAGGATGGAAGTTCATTTAAACCTTCCTTTGTCTGTTTCTCAACTACTTCAGGCGTGCTTAGGCCCCGGAATCTTTCTGATTTTATATCGAATGGCATGTGATAGTTGCTAGGTTTTAAACTGTTTTTTGGGATTTTACAGCAGGAATAAGTTCATTTGATTGCATACTGAACAGCGATTGCCCAATAATCTTTCTTCCTTCCAGAAATTGTAGGCATATCCTTCCAGTAAAAAATTCTTAAATCTGAAATTAATCAAAGGGCCATAAATACCCGGATTGTGAAATAAAGCGGTCTTGGTTTGAGCATAGCCGCACAGAACTCCCGATAAAAGGATAAAAAAGCAGATTATTTTTTTCATAGGAAGGGACTTATTTAGCCTGTTTTTCAAAATATTTTCTGATAACTTCTGTGAAATCAGTAGCCGTTATTGGTTTCGCAAGGTAATCCGTACACCCGGCCTCAAGTGCCTTTTCCCTTTCTCCCTTGTTTCCCAATGCAGTCTGAGCAATGATTATAACCCCCAGATTGAATTCCCGGATGAGTCTTGTCGCTTCGTAACCATCCATGACAGGCATCTGGACATCCATTAGTACCAAATCAATATCCGGATGGTTTCTGCAAGCCTCAACCGCGTCCCTGCCTGTCTTCACCTTTAAAACCTCCCTGGTAAATGGACCGATTAGTGCGCTGATCAGTTGGTTGGAAACCGCGTCATCTTCAGCAACCAGGACCTTTAATCCGATGCTGTTTAATGTTTTACTCTCTGTTTGCTCAGGCATTACAGAGATTGTTTCATAAGAATGTTCTCTCTCGTAAGGAATGGAGAAATAGAACACAGAACCCTTGCCGTAATCACTTTCGACCCAGATTTTGCCACCCAGCATTTCGACATATGCCTTTGAGATAGCCAGACCAAGACCTGCTCCTTCATATTCGCGTGAAAGTGAATCATTTGCTTGTCTGAACCGCTCAAAAATGATTTCAAGTTGGTCTTGACGGATCCCTACTCCAGTATCCCTGACATAAAATTCGAGGTATTCTCCCTTTTTCTCATAACCCACTTCGACAAATCCCCTCTCTGTAAATTTAATGGCATTCTTAACCAGATTGGTAAATATGGCATAAATTTTTTCCCTGTCAGTCAAAAGCATTGAATTCTGGTCGGAAAGTCCGGTCTTGTAATAAAGTTCAATGTCTTTGCTTTTTGCCTCATGTCTGAAAAATGTATAGATATATTTGATCTGGTCGTTAATATTGGTTTCGGAGATGTACACTTCCGCCTGACCTGCCTCGACTTTTGAAATACTGATGATGTCGTTGATAATATTCAACATTCTTTTGCCGCTTTCCTCAATAATCCTTATAAAATTCAATTGATCCTCAGCGCTTAGTACTGGTTGTTTGAGAAGATCGACGAAACCAAGGATTCCGTTCATCGGGGTCCTGATTTCGTGGCTCATGTTAGCAAGGAAGGCCGATTTCAGGAGATCGCTTTCTTCGGCTTTTTCTTTGGCTTGCAGGAGTTCTTTCTTCTGATCGACAAAATCATGGAAAAGGTTTCCAATCTGTTTGAACTCTCCCGGACATTTTTCGAGGTCACTTACCAACGAAATATTTTCCGTTTCCAGAATTTTCGCAACAAGCTTCAACGGCTTAGTCAGCCAGTTTCGGATGGAGATATGAAAGATAAGCCAGATGGTGATGATGCATATCAGGAGCGCCAAAAACATTAACATTGAAATTTGGCGATACATTTTCAAAAGGTTGGAGGATCGTTTAAACACAACTTTTGCCAAAGCCTGATTGTTAATATCAGAGATTGCAATCGATGCAGAAGACATAAATACATTGGGTGGTTCAACATCTGCAGTTGACTTCACGAGGCTGACGTCAGCCCCGCTCAGACTGGATAACCGGGTTAAAAAACCCTCGTTCCAGATTCTGGCAACGAAAAGATATCCGCTGGGTCGGGTCAAAAGATGTGTTGGATCAGTGTCTGGGTGGACAGATGCTGAAGAAAATTCAAATATTCCCTCGGGTGTATCCTGATAGAAACTCATTAATCTCTTATCTTTCAATAAAGTAAGTATCTTCTTTGAAATGATTGCATGTGATTTCACGGTAGGTATGGAAGCCTCCTGGACAAGATTAAATGAAGTGTCATAAAACGCGACGTAATCCATCCGGAAGGATTTAAGAATGGTCGTGATATTGTTGCTGTACCAGGCCGTATCAACGGCTCCCAGATGTTCCACAAACTCGTTCCAGTAGGTATAATCATAGGCCACCTGTTTGAGTATCTCTGTCTTATTGGCCACCAATGAGGTAACCTCATTTTGAAATTGGCTCCGCGATTCTTTCAGTATCAGTTTTTCCTGATTTTTGGTCGACCGGGATATCAATATAAGCAATACCAGAAAAATCAGACCAATTATACCGAGCATCAGGTTGATTCGTGCATGAATGGTAGTAATCTTCATAGGGAAGGTCGTTTTAAACAAGTACCAGGGTATTTCACAAAATTAAAATTTTTTGAGGATCTGCACGGGTAGTAATCAATATATTATTTGCACTTCCAATAGGAATTTCGTAACCCTGTTTGTTATAAAATCGATAAAAATATGCCAAACGTCGGTAAAAACGGCCAAACAGTCTATTCTGTTTTTAAAAGCGGCGATCCTGGAGTTAATTTACTTCAAATTGAAAATGAAGTTATGAAGACAATACAAACAAGTTTAATTATTACCGGACTCCTGATGCTTCTGTCAGGATTCTCAGGTGATGCACAGGGAAAGTCCTGGAAACTGGAAGATTGCATCAATTACGCACTTAACAGGAACATTCAGGTACAAAAAGCTGACCTGTCCAACAAACAATACGAGCTTTATTCCGAGCAGGCTCAGGCCAGCCGTTTGCCTTCCCTTAACGCTTCTATCAGCCAGAATTTTAACTGGTACAAAGGCTTCGATTCATCTACTGGACAATATGGTAACAGCAATGGCTCAAACAGTACCAACTATTCGGTTAATTCGAGTGTCGTGCTGATCAATGGCGGGAAGGTTTCCAACAAGATCAAACAAGCTGAAATCAACCTTTCGAGTGGACATTATTATTCTGAGTCGGTCAGGGAATCTGTCGGATTGAATATTCTGAACGCCTACCTGCAGGTACTTTTTGGATATGAAAATGCAAGCAATGCCGAAAAACAAATTGAGTCGACTACAGAACAACTTGCCCTCGCGAAGGAACGCGTGGATCTGGGAGTCATTTCTATGGCTGATTACCTGCAGATCAAGTCCGAGCTTGCTACTGAGAAATCAACCCTCGCTACCGCTCAGAGTCAGCTATCAATCAACAAGGTAACCCTCATGCAACTCATGGAACTACCTGTCGAACAGGGGTTTGAAGTTGCCAGGCCGAATCTGGACAGCTTACTTATAAAAACCGACTTGCCAAATGCACAGGAGATATATAACATGGCGCTTGGAATTAAACCACAGATAAAAAATGCAGAACTGACCAAGGAGAGCGCTGCTATCAATGTGAACATCGCGAAAGCCGATTACCTGCCATCGATTTCAATGGGGGCTGGTCTGTCGACGGGGTATTCAAGCCTTTTAACAGGTACTGGCTATTCCAGTCAGCTGAGCGATAAAATCAATCCTTCAATTGGTTTATCGCTATCCGTACCGATATTTCAGAAAAAGCTGGTCAAGACCAATGTCGGAGTTGCCAGTATTGCGGTCTCCAACGCAGAACTCGATCTTATCAACGCCAAAAATACGCTCCGGAAGGAGATTGAACAGGCATGTGTCGATGTTGAATCAGCCAGAACGGAATATGCTGCCGGGCTGGAAGGACTGCAGTCAAGCAGGGAGTCTTATAATGTTACAGACGAAAAATTTAAGGTTGGATTGCTGAACTCAGTCGATTATTTAGTCCAGAAAACCAGCCTGATCACATCCGAAAGTAAATTACTTCAATCCAGATTTAACCTGATTTTCAGTTATAAAGTTCTTGATTTCTACAAAGGAATCCCGCTTGTACTCTAAAAAATATTTCAAATACATATTACCATGAAAAAGAAGAATATAATCATTGTCTCGGCTTTAACAATTATTGTCTTTGCCGTCCTCGCCTTCACGTTGCTGAGGAATACGGATCAAACCTATTCCTTCGAAACTGTAAAAGTTGGCAAGGGAACCATTAGTAACACCATTACTGCCACCGGTACGCTGGAGGCAATTAAAACTGTCTCCGTAGGAACTCAGGTTTCAGGAGTGATTGAGAAGATCCTGGTGGATTTTAATTCCCAGGTAAAGAAAGGGCAACTGCTGGCGCAGTTGGATGAGACGCCGCTTCTGGCGCAGCTTGATCAGTCAAAGTCTACTGTTGACCAGGCTGAGGCGCAGGTAAAGTACCAGAAGTCGACCTACGACCGCTACAAAATACTGATTGGGAAAAAACTGATTGCGCAATCCGATTTTGACCTGGCAGAATATAACTATAACAATGCCCTGGCATCTCTTAAAAATGCCAAATCAGTCTATGAGAAGAATAGGATCAATCTGGCCTATGCCCGTATCTATTCCCCGATAGACGGAGTCATCCTTAATCGTGCGGTCGACGAGGGACAGACAGTTGCCGCCAGCTTCAACACGCCAACCCTTTTCACCATTGCCAATGACCTGACCCAGATGCGTGTGGAGGCGAAGGTAGATGAGGCCGATATAGGTCATGTCAATATGAATCAGCGTGTAGAGTTTACCGTTGATGCCTTTCCTGACTTGAAATTTGCAGGTTTTGTCTCCGAGATCAGGAAGCAACCAATCGTTACTTCCAATGTAGTGACATACACCGTTATCATTCAGGCGCCAAATCCGGAAACAAAGCTGTTGCCCGGGATGACCGCAAGCACTACCATTTACGTGAATGAGAAGAAGGACATACCCGTGCTTCCTGGTAAGGCTATAAGATTCACGCCTACCGAAGCGTTATATTTAGGTTACCTGAAATCCCTGCCGGAGAGTGTACGAGGCGGAATGGCTCCCAACTTGCCGGTCGCCGCAAGGGGTGATCAGAAAAAAAGTTTCATTTGGACAAAAAACGGTCATGAAATTCAGCGCAAAGAGGTGAAGATCGGTGAGAATGACGGAATAAATTACGAACTGGTTTCCGGATTGAACGAAGGGGATGAAATTATTCTTTCCTTGGCGGCAGAGAAAGCAACCGCGACAACAAAAGTCGCAGCCAAGAGCCCGTTCATGCCCCAACGTCCGGGACAAAAAAAGTAAAAAAATGGAAAATACAATTATAGAAGTCATCAACCTGAAGAAGGATTTTTATGTGGGCGACGTGACTGTCCGCGCACTGAAAGGAATCAATATCCGGATTCAAAAGGGAGAATTCGTCGCCATCATGGGAGCCAGCGGGTCCGGTAAATCAACAATGCTCAATATCCTCGGTTGTCTCGATAAGCCAACGTCAGGAGAATATAAAATAGATGGAGTGAGTGTTTCTGGTCTGAATAAGAATGAGTTAGCGACTTTGAGAAATGAAAAGCTGGGGTTCGTTTTCCAATCTTACAACCTGTTATCCAGGACTTCAGCCCTCGAGAATGTTGAACTGCCGCTATTCTACAACGACAGGATTAAATCGAAAGAGCGGAAAGAAAGAGCCATTGCAGCGCTCGAAGCGGTCGGCTTGGCAGACCGGATGCACCACATGCCCAACCAGCTTTCAGGCGGTCAGCAGCAACGTGTAGCCATCGCCCGTTCACTGGTAAACGATCCGGTGGTGATTCTCGCGGATGAAGCCACAGGAAACCTGGATACCCGAACCTCCTACGAAATCATGGAGCTTTTTCAACGGCTGAATAGCGATGAAGGAAAGACAATCGTGTTCGTAACCCACGAACCGGATATCGCCAAACTAACCACCCGGAACATTATTTTCCGCGATGGCTGGGTAACGAAGGAACAATTATTGGAAGAAAAAACGCTGGCCTCAGAAATGCTGAGGACACTGCCTCTTGTCGACCAGGAAGCTTAATACCGAAAAACGATGAATTATTCAAATCTCTTAAAAATCGCCAAGAATGCACTGATGCGCAATAAGTTCAGGGCATTTCTAACCATGCTAGGCATCATCATCGGGGTAGCATCCGTAATAGCCATGCTTGCCATTGGACAGGGGTCTAAAAAAAGTATCCAGGACCAGATGTCAAGTATGGGTTCTAACCTGGTTTTCATCATGCCGGGATCCCAGCAAAGGGGTGGTGTCGCAATGGGGAATTCCGGTGCCATGTCTCTTAAGATGACAGACCTGGAAGCCATCAAACAACAGTGTGTGAATATTTCGGCAATATCTCCGGAAGTCAGAACCGGCGGACAGGCTGTATTTGGCAATGAAAACTGGCCGACAACCATTTATGGAGCCAACGCGGAATACCTGGGTATTAAGAAATTTTTGGTAGACAATGGCAGGATGTTTACGGACAAGGAAATTGTCTCATTGGCCAAAGTTTGCCTGATTGGCAAAACCGTTGTTGAAAAAATATTTCCGAAAGGTGTGGACCCCATCGGACAAACTATCAGGTTTAAGAATATACCTATGAAAGTGATCGGAGTGCTGAGCGAGAAGGGTCAGAACTCTTTTGGTCAGGATCAGGACGATCTGCTGATTGCACCCTACACAACTGTTCAGCGCAGGTTTCTGGCTATTGACTTCATCCAGGGGATTTATACATCTGCAATCAGTGAAGATAAAACCGATGCTGCGATAGCCGAGATGCAGGCCGTTATGCGCAAACAGCACAAGATTTCCAAACCCGAAGATGATGATTTTCGTGTGATGTCACAGTCTGAACTTGTGAAGACTTTTACTTCCATCAGCGATGTACTAACGACCTTATTGGGTGCAATTGCCGGAATTTCTCTCCTGGTCGGCGGAATCGGGATCATGAATATCATGTATGTGTCTGTGACAGAACGCACCCGAGAAATCGGACTGCGTATGTCAATAGGTGGTAAAGGCCTGGATATCCTGATGCAATTTTTGATTGAATCTACCATGTTAAGTGTGGTCGGTGGAATTATAGGTATCGGATTAGGATATGTGATCAGTGCCGTGGTTGGCTCCCTGATGGGCTGGCCGGTCGTCATTATGACAGAATCCGTCGTAGTCTCCTTCCTGGTATGTGCCGCTATTGGAATCTTCTTCGGTTGGTATCCTGCAAAGAAAGCCTCCAACCTGAATCCGATTGACGCCTTGCGTTACGAATAAGTTTGCGTATCGAAATTATTATCTTTGAAAAAAAGAGAAAAAATGGCCAGATCATTTTCCTTATCCAACAAATGGATCAGTTGGTCCCTGCATATAATAGCCTGGATTATTGTCATTATCATCCCGCTTTACATGCACAATGCTTACGGAGCAACAAATTATCACCGGGTTTATGAATTCTATCTGCATACTTTCGCAGCCGGACTCGTTTTCTATTTGGGATACTTGTGGCTGGTACCCAGATTCTTTCTTCAGGACAGGAAACTTGCCTACTTCCTGATTTTGATCGGGCTCATTCTTGCGACCTATTTTATTACAAGTATTGTGGGCGATTACTTTCAAAATCCAGGTGATCCGGATAAACTCACGGAGGCGATGAAGCGGATGAATGAAAAAGGAGACGGTTTCCGCCCATCGATGAAGATTTTCGGTTTTTTCTCCCATGTTGCTTCTTCTTTGCTGCTTTCCGGCTTTGCCATTGGCCTTGGTGTGACCGATAAACTGAAAGAGAACGAGAAGAAACAGAAAGAGCTGGAGAAAGAGAAACTGCACTCCGAACTGGCGTTCCTAAAAAATCAGGTCAGTCCCCACTTTTTCTTTAACACGCTGAATAACATCTACTCGTTGATAGGTATCGACGGAGCGACAGCCCAGGAGTCTGTTCTGAAATTGTCAAAATTGATGCGTTACCTGCTTTATGAATCAGAAAACGGAGAGACACAAATGAGTCACGAAATAGACTTCATGCATAATTACATCGATCTGATGAAGCTGCGTCTTAATCCAAAAGTCGATCTGCAAATTGATTTTCCAAAAGATTTTACGGACTTTTCCATTCCCCCGCTTTTATTTATCCCCTTCATCGAGAATGCGTTCAAGCACGGGATCAGTCACCGTGATCCTTCATTTATCAGAATAAAGATGGAAATTGAACATGAGCAGATTCGTTTCACTGCCGAAAATAGCCTTGGAAACAGTGCACGGTCGGGGGATATGCAGCATTCCGGCATCGGACTCGAAAATGTAAGGAAACGCCTTGGACTGCTGTTTCCGGATAAACATTATTTAAAGATTGAAAGTTCTGAGACTGCCTTCAAGGTGGAACTCTTCATTACAAAACAAAAGCTACCGGTATGAAGCTGCGAACAATAGCCATTGATGATGAGCCTCTTGCGCTTAAGCTGGTAAGTGATTATGTCAGAAAGACTCCTTATCTTGAGCTGGTAGGATCATTCGACAATCCACTGGATGCCATTGAATTTCTTTCGGAAAATGAGGCCGAGCTCATCTTTGTGGACATTCAGATGCCTGATCTGACAGGAATCGAATTTACCAGAACACTGGAAGGAGACCAGAAAGTCATTTTCACGACGGCCTACGAAAAATATGCTCTCCAGGGATTTAAACTGAATGCCGTGGATTACCTGCTGAAACCCTTCAGCTACGAAGAATTTCTCATAGCTGCGGGGAAGGCTCATAAAATGGCCGAACTTGAAGCAACTGCCATTCCGTCGATCGAGGCAAACAACCAGTTTTTATTTCTAAAATCAGAATACAAAATACGTCGCATCAACTTCAACGATATCCTTTACATTGAAGGCTTGAAAGACTACATTAAAGTTTATACTACCGGGACCGATAAGCCGGTATTGTCGCTCAACTCCATCAAATCTCTGGAAAATAAACTTCCCGAAGAGAAATTTATGCGGGTGCACCGCTCGTTCATCGTCAACTTAGATAGAATTGAGACCATTGAACGAAGCCGCATCATCTTCGGAAAGACTTATATCCCTGTAAGCGAACAATATAAAGATAAATTTCAGGAGTTTCTGGATAAGAATTTTTTATAATTCCGGATTCCATATCTCGTTTCTTTGGGAATTGCATAAAAGGGTATCCATCAGACAGTTTATTATTGATTTTTGTAGAAAATTAACGTTTGACCCTCATGAATTTCGAGGGTCAAATTGTAATATTGCACGATTATGTATTTATATACCTATTTACAGATGACAAGAACCTTAATTACATCTATGTTGTTATCCCTGACATCCCTGGTTTCCGCCCAGACATGGGAACCAAACTTTGATGCTGCAAAAGCTAAAGCTGACCGGGAAAAGAAAGACATCGTCCTGACATTTGCAGGATCTGACTGGTGTATTCCATGTATGAAACTTGAAAAGACTATCTGGTCGTCGCAGGATTTTATTGATTACGCAAAAGATCATTTTGTCATGTATCGGGCCGATTTTCCAAAGCGAAAGGCGAACGCCCTTCCCAAGGAACAGCAGGAAGTGAATGATAAACTTGCCGAGACGTACAACAAACAAGGCCTTTTCCCGCTGGTTCTTGTTCTGGATAAAAATGGGAAAGTACTCGGTTCCACAGGCTTTAAAAATGTGAGCCCCAAAGAATACATTGCCTTGCTTCACTCATTCGAAAAAAATTAACGTTGAAAGTTTTCCTTCCATACCTGATTCTTCTCCTGCCGTTAATTTCTTCAGGCCAGGAAAAGTTTAGCCGAAAACTTACGTTAATGGGATGCAGGTTCGAAATAACTGTCATTGCCTCAAACCAGAAGGATGGTGACAAATTCATTGACATTGCTGCAAACGAGGTTTCAAGAATAGAACATCTGATTTCTGAATGGGATTCGACCACCCAGATTTCGGAAGTAAATAGGAATGCCGGCATCAAGCCGGTTAAAGTCGACAAGGAAGTCTTCGATCTAATTGTGCGGAGCATCAAGATTTCCGAATTAACGGATGGTGCATTCGATATGACCTGGGCCTCCATGAACAAGATATGGAAATTTGACGGTTCGATGAAACAATTGCCTTCAAAAGAGGAAGTTGCCGCCGCTGCATCAAAAATTGGGTATAAGAATATTATCCTTAATAAACAGGATCAGACGATATATCTAAAACTCAAGGGTATGCGCCTGGGATTCGGTGGAATTGGCAAGGGCTATTCGGCCGACAAGAGCGCTGAATTGCTGAAATCTATGGGAGTCAAGGGCGGAATCATCAATGCTTCCGGTGATCTTACCACCTGGGGCCATCAACCGGATGGGAAACCATGGATGATCGGCATAACGAATCCGTTCAATAAAGAGAAAGTCTTCTCCTGGTTTGCCTTTGAAGGCGACGCCATCGGGACTTCAGGCGATTATGAAAATTTCGTTGAATTTAACGGCATTAAATACACCCATATCATTGATCCTCGTACCGGCTGGCCCGTTCACGGGATCGCCAGTGTTACCCTTTTCGGACCAAATGCCGAACTCTCTACTGCACTCACGAAAGCCATCTTTGTAATGGGGAAAGATGTAGGAATCAATGTAATAAAACAATTTAAAGGCCTTGAGTATGTGGTTGTCGACGATCAGGGTAAAATATACAAGTCAGATCATATAAAATTAGATCCCGTCAAACAATGAAGAAGAAAATTTTGGCATTGATATGCATAGTGATGCTCCTGTCCTCCTGCGTGGCCGTCAAGGAATATAAAAAGATCTACCTGAACGATCCGGATATGAAATTGGCCGCTCATCAGAATGAGCGGTTTGAAAGCAATTTTCAAGTCTACCGTGAAGGCGCTTCAGGAGCCAATGGAGGTAAAACAGGTGGCGGTTGCGGTTGTAATTAATCCTTATGATGAAGAGAATTTTCATAATCGTATTTACCATATTCGCTGGCAATCAATTTGTTGCAGCACAGATTTCCGATTCTTCCCTGGTTTACAAGAAGAGGGTGTTGGAATCTACGGAGGTTGACTTTCTCATGAGTCTATACAACCAGGACGGCATCCATTCTCCAGTCAATGGTGGCATTGGAACTGAAAAACTCACCAACGGCACCCCAACCATTGTTTTGAGCATCCCCCTGAATGCGAACGATGTTCTGACTATCGATGCAGGAATATCTGCCTATACATCAGCATCTTCTAGTAATATCAACCCTTTTTGGTCAGTCCCAACAACTTACAAAAGCGGTAATTTAACAAACATCACAAGTGCTTCCAGAGGTGGCGGGGGAACAGTCTATACCCCACCAACAGGTCCCATTACTCCCACAACTTACAAAACAATAGGTACACCCTGGCTTGCATCGACAGGAGCCTCAAAAAGCGATGTACTGAAGGCTGTCCACACAGATTATAGCCATAGCTCAGATAGCCGCAATTTTATGTGGGGATCAAATCTCTCCTTCTCCAAGGAATACGATTATACTTCATTCGGTTTTGGCGGTAATGTCACCGGACTGTTCAATGATAAAAATACTGAAATCGGACTAAAAGGAAACGCTTTCCTCGACAAGTGGAAACCAATCTATCCCACTGAGTTGAGAGAATACACAGATTATGGTGCTAATTTTCAGTCGTATGGCTATTTCAAAGGGATAAAAGTATACGATCAGTCAGGAAATGTTACAACATCATACCTACCTTCAGGATTCAAAGAATGGGATCAGAAAGGCCGGAACTCCTATACCTTGTCCTTCTTTCTTTCCCAGATCATGACTCAAAAATTACAGCTGGCCCTGTTCTTTGACCTGGTTATGCAGGAAGGTATGCTTTCGACACCTTATCAGCGCATGTATTTTGCCGATAAGCCCAATTACTATATCGGAGGTGTCAGCAATATTCCGATTTATACATCTCCAGATAATCACCAGGTCTATCAGTTGGCAGACGCTATTGAGAAATTACCAAATTCCCGTTATAAATTACCCGTTGGTGCACGGGCGAGTTATTACATCAATGAGTGGTTTGTCCTGAAAGGTTTCTATCGCTATTATGTCGATAACTGGGGACTGAAGGCCCACACCTTTAATGTTGATCTTCCTGTCAGGTTTAGTCAGTCGTTTAGCATAACGCCCTCTTACCGCTTTTATCTCCAGAATCAGATTTATTATTTTGCCCCATTTGAGACACATCTTTCGACAGAACAATATTACACGTCAGACTATGATTTGTCGAAATTCAACAGTCAACAATATAGTCTTGCCCTTAACTATACCGACATTTTCTCGAAGTTCCGGATCTTTTCGCTCGGATTTAAAAATGCCAATCTTAAATTCAGTCATTATAACCGCAGTGATGGCCTGAATGCCAATATTTTCTCGTTTGGGATCAAATTTGTCGCCAACGGAAAATAGAAATAGAAGATCAACTTCAGACAAAATACTTCACTAGCTGCTTGATATTCTCGAAATTGTTTTTAGTTTTGAGAAGAACATATTTTATTCTAACCTCTTAAGATTGATTTTTATGAAGAAGATTGCTGTTATTTTAGTCTTGTGCCTGGGTTTTGTGTCGCTTTTTGCTCAGGAGTCTGCAAAATTGTACAATGCCGGAAACGATGCATTAAAAGCCAAAGATTACGCCAAAGCACTCGAAAATTACGAGAAAGCTGCTGCCGTCTGGGGTACCGCCCCTGCCGATTATGGTATGTTTTACAATTGTGCCATCTGCGCATTCCAGATTAAGGATTACGAAAAGGCGATTAAATATTTCGACCTGTGTGCAGCCAATAATTTTAAAGCCGAAGATGCCCTTTTTAACAAGGCAGTCGTCTTTAAAATTCAAAAGAAAAACGATGAATTTTTAAAAGCTATCAGCGAAGGGCTGGCAAAATTCCCTGAGAATGCCAAGTTCAAAGTTGAAATGTCCAAGACCTACTTCGCAGAGGGAGTGAGTCATTATAACAGTGGTAATGCAATCCTGAAGGGAGCCATCGATAAGATAACTTCCAAGAAATTTAAGGACGCCAAAGATCCCGGATACGTGGCAGAAATTGCTAAAGCTAAGAAGGAATTCAGCGATGCAATCCCTTCATTCGACAAAACCATCGAACTGAATCCGGCAGACGAAAAGGCGAAAGAGGTGAAAGCTGCCTGCGAAAAACAGGTGAAAGCGTTGTAAAAATGTTGAAGGTCATCATCGCGGGCAGCGCATATCCATACAGAGGTGGCCTGGCAAGCTACAATGAAAGGCTCGCGGTTGAGTCTCAATTGCAGAACGATGAAATTCAGATTGAGACCTTTCTCCTCCAGTATCCTTCCTTCCTGTTTCCGGGGAAGACTCAATATTCTGAGTCTCCGGCACCCGCGAACCTAAAGATTACACGCTCCATCAATTCCATTAATCCTTTCAACTGGATCAGGGTTGGACTCAGGATCAGAAAGGAAAGACCGGATCTGCTTATCTTCAAATTCTGGATCCCTTTCATGGGACCGTGTTTCGGCACCATCGCCCGGATTGCCCGGAGCAACAAACATACCAGAGTTATCACCATCATCGATAACCTGATTCCTCATGAGAAGCGATTCGGAGACCGGATCCTAACCAGTTATTTCGTAAGCGCCTCTGATGCATTTATTGCCATGTCGAAAAGCGTCCTGGAGGAAATTGACCTGTTCACGAAGAAGAAACCAAGACTCTTTTCGCCGCATCCCATCTTCGATAACTTCGGCAAAAGAATCCCAAAAGCAGAAGCGTTGGAGAACCTGGGATTCTCCAAACAATTCAGGTATATCTTGTTTTTCGGCTTTATCCGGGATTACAAGGGACTGGATCTGTTAATTGAAGCCTTTGCTGACAAGCGTTTCCGGGAACTTCCTGTTAAGCTGATCATAGCCGGAGAATATTATTCCGACTCGAAAAAATACCTCGACCTCATTGCCCAACACCAGCTCGGCGACGATATCATCCTTAAAAATGATTTCATACCCAACGAAGAGGTGGCCAATTATTTTTGTGCCTGTGACATCATTGCCCAACCATACAAAACTGCGACCCAGAGCGGTGTAACCCAGATCGGATTCCACTTCGAAAAACCGATGCTGGTGACCAATGTCGGGGGACTGGGAGAAATCATTATAGACGGGAAGATCGGATTTGTCACACAGCCCGATAAGAAGGATATTGCGGATGCACTGATCCGCTTCTTCACTTCGGAGGATCTGGCTAAGAGTTTTGAGTCAAACATTGTCGAGGAGAAGAAAAAATACACCTGGTCGGAGATGTACCATAATATCATGAAACTTTTCAATCAGATAAAAAATGATTATACGAAGTAAAGCGCCGCTTAGGATCGGACTCGCAGGCGGAGGTTCAGATGTTTCGCCTTACTCCGACATTTACGGGGGCGCCATTTTAAACGCCACTATCGATCTTTATGCTTATGCTTCACTCGAACCCACCAACGACAATAAAATCGTATTCCAGTCTGTCGACAAGGGTATTACCCTCATTTTTGATTCGCAGGAGGTATTGCCGGTTCATGCAGATTTGCCTTTGCATGCGGGTATTTATAACAGAGTGGTTCGCGATTTTCAATGTAACCCATTGTCATTTAAATTGATCACACATGCGGATGCCCCTCCCGGCTCCGGTCTTGGGTCTTCCTCTACCCTGGTTACAACCATCCTTGGGGCATTTGTTGAATGGTTAAAATTACCACTTGGGGAAAACGATATCGCCCGGCTCGCCTACGAAATTGAAAGACTGGATCTTGGACTTTCCGGGGGGAAACAGGATCAATATTCGGCCACTTTTGGCGGTATCAATTTCATGGAATTTTTGGCGGATGACGTGGTTATTGTCAACCCGTTAAGACTTAAATCATCCTTAATCAGCGAATTGGCCTATTCGACTGTCTTGTACTTCACAGGGGCCAGCCGCCTTTCTGATAACATCATCGATGAACAGAAACGCAGTGTAAAAGAAAATCAGGTGGCCAAAATCGAAGCCATGCATAAAATCAAGGAGCAGGCCTACCTGATGAAAGAAGCGCTCCTGAAAGAAGACCTGAATGAAATCGGGCCGATTCTTGATTTTGGTTGGAAAAACAAACGTCAGATGGCCAGCGGCATTACCAACCCGCTGATCGACGAAATATACCAGGCAGCCTTGTCAGCAGGATCCACCGGAGGAAAAGTTTCAGGCGCCGGAGGAGGGGGTTTCATGTTCTTTTATTGTCCGCAAAACAGCAGACATAAAGTCATTGAGGCGCTGAAAAAATTCGGTGGAGAAGTCAGGGCTTTTAATTTCAGCAACAAAGGACTAACCTCCTGGCAGGCAAAATAAAAATTTCTAAGATGAGGAGCGACGTAATTATTTTAGCCGGCGGACTGGGAACCAGACTCCAGAACCTCTTACCAGGAATCCCAAAACCAATGGTCCCGGTCAATGGGCAACCTTTCCTGAAATACCTTCTCGGTTACATAAACAAATTCAACCCATCCAGAATCATACTTTCAGTCGGGTATCGTCACGAACAAATTTGGGATTACTTCGGCAATGATTTTGAGGGTACGGATCTGATCTATTCCATCGAAGAATCCCCGTTAGGAACAGGTGGAGCCATCCAAAAATCCATTCAGTTATCCGAAAGTGATAACGCGTTTGTCCTGAACGGAGATACTTTTTTTGATGTAGACCTCGATCAGATGGAGCGTCAGCACCTTAATAATCAGGCGAATATTACAATCGCTTTGAAGGAAATGCAAAACTTCGAACGGTATGGTTCCGTGTCGGTCCACGATAACAGAATTACCAGGTTCATTGAGAAGCAATTCATCGAACAGGGGTTCATCAACGCTGGAACCTATCTTTTAAACAAGCAAAAATTTCTGGATATCAATTGGCCCGATAGGTTCTCTTTTGAGAAAGATTACCTGGAGAAATATGTGGAGAAACATTTTTTTGCCCCTTACTTCGCTGATGGTTATTTTATTGACATCGGCGTTCCGGAAGATTACCTGAAGGCACAGGATGATTTTAAAACGATTTTTAACCGCCAAGAATGATGAATAAGGCCCTTTTTTTAGATCGTGATGGCGTCATCAACAAGGAGATTCATTATCTCTTTCGAATAGAAGATTTTGTCTTTATTGACGGGATTCTTGAGATCTGCGATTTTTATCAAAAGAGGGGATATGTCCTGATAGTCGTTACCAACCAGGCTGGTATCGCGAAAGGTTTTTATTCTGAGGATGACTATCATAAACTAACTGATTGGATGTTACAGGAATTTTCCCAAAAGGGAATCACGATAGGGAAAGTGTACCATTGTCCGCACTTTCCTGAAATCACAGGTGAGTGTATGTGCCGGAAACCAAATCCAGGTATGATCCTCCAGGCGCAGAGAGAATTCAACCTGGATCTTCAAAACTCCATCCTGATAGGGGATAAACAATCTGATCTGGAAGCGGCGACCAATGCTGGCGTCGGACATTATTATCATATCAATGATATTCTCAAACGACTGGATAATATGCCACTCTGAAGGTTGATGACGGGCACGTTGTATCTTAAATAACAGAAATGCGTATATGGCATAGTGAAGAAATTAGGGTTATGAAATTATCATTGGCAAAAGTTCGGAATGCGCCCGTCATGCTGGCATGGAGATTAGCGATAGTCATGCTGCTCTACTCGTTTCAGCGTCTTGTTTTTTACCTTCTTAACATGGGATTTTTTCCTGGAATGACCGCCGGTCACCTGGGTGAATTAATGCTTTCAGGAATAAAATTCGACCTTTCTGCCGTCCTCTACACCAACAGTTTGTATCTGTTATTGATGCTGCTGCCCTTCCCATTCAGGTACCATGAATCCTATAAGAGATTTGCCAGAGGGGTTTTCTTTTTAACCAATTCAATCGCCCTGCTGGCAAATTTTATTGATGTCGTATATTTCAGAAATATCATCCGGAGAACAGATTTCAGCGTTTTCAGAGAATTTCAGCATGAATCGCAACTTTGGAAAGTCATCCTTCACAGCATGTTACAATACTGGTACCTTCTTCTGTTGTTTGTTGGATTGCTGCTGTTTTTACGGTGGATATATGCTGACCACACAAGAAGCGGTCTGGTTCGTTCCAGGGCACTCAATTTTTGGATTTCCCTGGTTTTCATGGGGCTCTGCGGCGGACTTACAGTGGCTGGTATGCGCGGAGGTTTTACCGGGACTACCCGTCCCATCACGATCAGTAACGCGCTGGAAAAGATTCATAAGCCAATTGAATCTTCCATTGTCCTGAACACCCCCTTCTCTATGATCAGGACACTAAAGGCTAAAACTTTCGAGGAGATAAAGTTTTTTGATGAAAAGGAAGCAGAGAAAATCTATTCACCACTTCATGCGGGTTACCCTCCGGGGAGTTTCAAGCCGATGAATGTGGTGGTTCTGATACTCGAAAGCTTCGCTAAGGAGGTTGTTGGCTCTTTGAATAAGGATCTGGATAATGGTCATTACAAAGGATATACTCCCTTCCTGGACTCCCTTATTCAACACAGCTACACCTGGCAATACTCGTTCTCCAACGGACGCCAGTCGATCGATGCCATTCCTTCAGTAATTGCTGGAATTCCTTCACTGGTCCAGCCTTTTGTGACTTCCCGTTACTCCCTAAATGAGATGGACGGACTTGCAGCGACCTTGAAGAAGAAGGGTTATGATGCCGGATTCTTTCATGGCGCACCAAACGGTTCCATGGGTTTTACTTCTATTACCAACATGCTGTCTATCAAGAAATATTTCGGGGAAAACGAATATGGAAAGAAGCAGGATTTTGATGGTTACTGGGGAATCCCGGATGAGCTGTTTTTGAATTATTGCGCTAAAAATTTCGGTCAACTCAAGGAACCTTTCGTGGCATCAGTTTTTACCCTCTCCTCTCATGATCCTTTTATTTTGCCCAAAAAGTATGAAAATGTCTTCAAGGGGGGAGCTGCTCCGGTTTACAAATGCATTGAGTACACAGATTTTTCGCTGAAAGAGTTTTTCAGGGAAGCCTCTGCACAACCCTGGTACAAGAACACGCTTTTTGTCTTTACTGCCGACCATTCCAACCCCTCGACGGTTCGGAAAGAGTACATTACCACAACTGGAATTTTTTCTATTCCGATCATTTTCTACCATCCCGGCAGCGATCTGGTCGGGTTTGATCCGACCTTGATGCAACAGATTGATATTTTTCCGACCATCATGGGATACCTGAAATACGATGCACCCTATTTCGCCTTTGGCAGCGACAGGTTACAACAGAAAGGTAATCCTTTTGTTATCAACTATGTAGATGGATATTACCAGTTTATGGAGGGCGACTACCTATTACAATCGGATGGAAAAACGCTGAAAACGGCTTATCGTTACAAAGATGATCCGATGTATCAGAATAATCTCGTCGAAAAAAGTGATACCGCCATAGATTTTCATTTCAAACGGTTTAAATCCTTTCTGCAACAATACAACAACAGGATGATAGAGAATAGGCTGACAATCAAGTGAGATTAAAATGAATATTCAAATTTTTTCTCTACCAGGTTTGAACCTTCATTGGAGAATTGTATCTTTATGCAATTGAACAAGTCACAACATTTAATAATAATTGAAAGATGAAAAACAGACGGGATTTCTTAAAAATTTCTGCTGCGGGTTCGGTTGGCATGATGTTACTCGGTGCCACTGAGACTTTTGCAGGCGTAGCTGATGACAGGAAAAAATTTGGAGTTGGAATACAACTGTATTCTATTCGTGACGCAATCAGTGCAGATCTAATTGGGTCGCTTAAAAAACTTTCTGATATGGGATATAAAAACCTGGAATTGGCAGGTTATGCAGATGGTAAATTTTATGGCCATACACCCGTAGCATTTAAAAAAATCGTCGGCGATTTAGGAATGGATGTCGTTAGCAGCCACTCGGCAGTTGAGTCAACAGGCATTACTACCGAAAATGCTAAGTTAATGGCGGACTCTCACGCTGCCCTTGGCACTAAATACGTGATTCAACCCTGGATTAATGAACAAGACCGCAATATTGAAACCTATAAGCGAATGATTGGCGACTGGAATAAAGTCGGTAAAATCATGAAGAGCGTCGGAATTCAGTTTGGATACCACAACCATAATTTTGAGTTTATCAAAATCAACGGAAAAGTTCCTTATTATGATATTTTCATGCCAGAGATGGATAAAAATCTCATTACCATGGAATTAGATCTTTTCTGGGCAGTAAAAGCAGGTCAGGATCCAGTCGCCATGTTTAATAAGTACCCTGGAAGGTTCCAGTTGCTACACTTCAAGGACATGAAAACCAAACAAGCCCCGTTCTTCGAGGTGATCAAAGATGATATCTGCAGTGTTGGCGCAGGAGTCATTGATTTCAAAACGATATATGCTTCCAGAAAGATTGCCGGTACAAAATATACTTTTGTGGAAGATGATAATCAGGGTAACGGAAAACCATTCGAAGCACTCGAAGTCAGTATTAAAAACGTCACCACCAAAATTTTGAAGTAATTTTTCCCCTTCAAGGGATTATTTCGCCCTAAAAATGGGTTCAGATCGTCTGGCCTGAACCCATTTTCTTGATCTCTCCACGAATATTCCTTTTGATTGTTTTCATCCCCCGCAGCATGTAATGTTACTGCGCAACAAACAAGCTCCATGCTGAAAGGCAGAGTCTTGGATGAAAAGGAAGTACCGATTACTGCCGAGACCAATAAAAAAGGTATTTATTTTGTAGCCGGCCCGGCGATACAACTGTCTCTTTCAAGGAATATCCAATATAGATAAGTGCCAAAAATTGAAAATGTTTTTTCATCTTTGTTAAAATGAAATCGCTTGATTTGTCCAGTATCTACCGATAGGATAAAAATCCTCCTGGCGATTCCAGCTGGCCAATATAAAACATTTATGTATGAAAAGAGCAATGCTGGTGGCCTTAATAGCCTTTTTAGGATTATCATCCATTAAATCAGCTTTTTCCCAGACAGATTCGGTACCTGACTTTAAATTATCGGTCGATCTTTACAGTAGCTACATCTGGCGCGGCTCTGAATTGGGAAAGGGACCTGCAATTCAGCCCAGCATTAAATATACAGTTAAATCATTGTCATTGATGGCATGGGGCTCCTTCGATTTCAACGGTTACCAGGAAACCGACCTTTACCTCAGTTACGCCCTTCCTGCCGGGTTTAGTGTGGGGCTATCGGATTACTATCTTTCAAATCTTAAATACTTCGATTGCTCAAATGTATCTGGTAGCCATGCATTCGAACTAAGCCTTAATTTTACGAAAGGGAAATGCAGTTTAAGTGCCAATTATATTTTAAACAAGGCTGGAGGGATCGGTTCGCAAGGAGATGATAAGTATTTTGAAGCGGCCTACGCATTTAAGAAATTTGATGTTTTCTTAGGAGCTGGCGATGGATGGTATACGTATAATCCTAAAACGAATAAGGATCAGTTTGCCTTATGTAACATTGGTATTGGAACAACAAGGAAGCTTAAAATAACTGAAACTTTCGTTGTCCCTATTAAAGGGCAATTAATATTTAATCCTGATAAAGAACAAATGTTCATTGTGGCCGGTTTTAATTTTTAGTCCGGATCCAAATAAACCGATGCGTCGCGCATGATTGCAATGTTTAAATACGGACCTAAACTACAGTATATGGGATCGAACAGACGCAATTTTTGGGGATATGAGCGTGCGCAGTCTCCATGCTACAGGCTATATTCGAATTGATTGGTTCACACCTGAAGGCCTCGATACATTGGGAGATGGTCGAACGTTTATTTTAGGCACCGAAGGTTATATTGAAATGCGAAAGTACATTGATATTGCTGGACGAAAAGGGGAAAATCATTTGTTTTTGGTCAACCAAAAAGAAACAAAGTATTACGATTGCACTCAATTGTATATACCTTATGGTGAACAACTTGTTAGCGATGTGGTGAACCGTACCGAACAGCCATGAGCCAGGATCATTGTTTTCTTGCCACAGAATTGGCTTTAACAGCCCAAAAAAGAGCATTCAAATTAAATGTCTTGTCCAGTACGGCTCACCTTACGCTCGAAAGTTAAAACCGGTTTAACAATTAGTTTGATTTAAACTGGCATATCAGGCAGGGTAAACCCGTTGTGATAAGTATGCTTAATCAGTTCGGAAGCAAATTCCTTCGCCGCCATGGAATCATTTCTGCTTATCCGTAGTTTGTCCGTATCGGAAATATTGGTAAAATTCATTTTTGGACCGTCCCAGTACAGAACTTTGTTGAGAGCTTGTAAGCGGACTGCCAGAACGCCCATCACTACCATTTCATTAAAAGGACCAGAAACACTAAAATCTGATGCACTGAGTACACGACTTTCAGGACTTTCCTTGCATGCCCTGATCCAGTCCTGCTCGTGTGTACCCTCAACACGTCGGATTGTCTTGGGTACGTTGGGCACTCTGCCGGATAGAAGGATCGGATCAGTACCGTATTCACCGCAAATAAGCGAGTCCTTTGTCCCGCGAAAAATAACCCCTGAACTCTGAACTCTTGCAACAGGCCAGTTCTCAGGATATTTGGGCTTGAGCCCTCCATCAAACCAGGTTACCTCAACTTCAGGAAACTTGATTTTTATACCCTTTTGCTTTTCACGTTTGGGGTAGGTGAGATGTACTAATTCTGCAGTCGGGGCACAATCAGGCATCAACTGGGTAGAACTACCGATGACCTTAATTGGATACTGGAGTTTCATTGCTGTAAAAATGGGGTGCATTACGTGACAGGCCATGTCGCCAAGCGCACCTGTTCCATAATCCCACCAGCCGCGCCAAACCCAAGGATGAAAGGCCGGATTATAAGCCCTGAATTTAGCCGGACCGATGAAAAGATCCCATTTCAGCGTATCGGGTACAGGTACAACTTCAGATGGTGCGACCAATCCCTGAGGCCAAATCGGACGGTTTGTATAGGCTTCAATTTTTGTCACTTCACCGATTTCTCCGTTCCATATCCACTCGCAGGCCAGTCTCACCCCTTCGGCTGAGGATCCCTGGTTTCCCATCTGGGTGGCTACCTTGTATTTAGCCGCCAGTTTGGTCAGCAATCGGGATTCGTATACACAGTGGGTCAAAGGTTTTTGTGTATAGGCATGTTTTCCCATTGTGATGGCATGCGCTGTCGGACCGGCATGATTGTGATCTGAAGTTGCAACCATGACAGCATCAATGGATTTGCCCATCTCATCAAACATTTTGCGCCAGTCATAATATTTGGCAGCTTTAGGGTAAGTATCAAAAACTTTGGGTACGTTGTTTCGGCCAACTCCCCAGTCAACATCGCATAATGCGACAATATTTTCGGATGCCATCCGCTCAAGGTTGCCTCTACCCATTCCTCCAATGCCAATTCCGGCAATGTTCAGCTTGTCACTTGGAGCCTTGTGCCCCAATCCAGCGATTGTGTTTGAAGGAACAATAAGAAATCCTGCTGCAACCGAAGAGGTTGTTCCAATGAAACCACGTCGCGTCACCTTACCATTTTCTTCCATGTTTTTTTTGGTTTAAATAATTGAATGATTGAATTTTATGCGGATTACAAGAGAAGTAACCCACTATTGCGTTCAAATTTCGTAATAAAATTTGATTTTCCCCATTGAAATGGAATATATTTTTGCGAAGGCAGTTACAAGGCAACCACCTGGCTGAAATATATGTGATAAAATGGTGAGTTGATCTGGCCTTTTTAAACTGACATCCGTTATATTTGTAACAGTTACCACCTCAACCATGGTTATATGAAAAAGTTGCAACTTCTGATTTTGTTTGTAGCCCTGTTATTCGTTGCGAAAGCTCAAAACAGTTCCATTTTCGTCGAAGCCGAAAGTTTTACCATCAAAGACGGCTGGGTAGTCGACCCTCAGTTCATCGAACAGATGGGATCTCCTTACCTTTTGGCTCACGGACTAGGAAAATCGGTGCAGGATGCCGAGACCAGGATATTATACGAATGACGCAAACTAAACAAATCATAGTATTATGAATGCAATGCCTTTTGTAATTGGTGCACTGGCCGTTTTAGCTTTGGCTTACAGGTTCTATTTCAGTTATATCTGTGCCAAAGTATTGATGCTCGACGACGCGCATGTGATGCCCGCCAATAAGTTATACGACAAACAAAACTTCTACCCGATGCCGAAATGGGTACTGTTCGGGCACCATTTTGCTGCCATCGCCGGAGCCGGGCCTTTGGTCGGACCCGTCCTGGCTGCCCAATTTGGCTTCATGCCCGGCTTCATCTGGATGCTGGTCGGAGCCGTGCTCGCAGGTGCCGTGCACGACCTGGTCATCCTGACTGCCTCCTCCCGATACGACGCCAAATCACTTGCGGAAATTGCCCGGAAGGAGATCAGCAAATTCAGCGGCGGTGTCGCCTCGATTGCCATTTTCATCATCCTGATCGTGGCCCTCGCCGGACTGGGAGTCGTGGTTGTCAATTCCCTGGCCGAAAGCTCCTGGGGAACCTTCACCATCGCTGCTACCATTCCCATCGCAATTTTCATGGGACTATGGATGTTCGTTTTCAGAAAGGGGAAAACGGCCGAAGCCACCATCATGGGCGTCATCCTGCTCTCCGCTGCCGTGATATTTGGGAAATATGTGCCGGGTTCATCCTTTGCCTCTTGGTTCACCTTCGATAAACCCACCCTGACCATTCTTTTGGCCATCTACGGATTGGCTGCTTCCGTGCTTCCCGTATGGTTGCTGCTCTCGCCAAGAGATTATCTCAGCTCCATCATGAAACTGGGCGTCATCGCTATGCTGGCAGTGGGAATCATCTATGTTGCCCCAACGATCAAAATGCCAAATTTCACTCCGTTTATCCATGGTGGCGGACCGATTATCCCGGGTACGCTCTTCCCGTACCTGTTTATCACCATTGCCTGCGGGGCTATTTCCGGTTTTCATGCGCTGGTGAGTTCCGGTACCACACCGAAAATGCTGATGAAAGAATCTCATATTAAACCTATCGCAGTCGGATCGATGCTGGCCGAGGCAATGGTGAGTATCCTGGCCCTGATCGCAGCGACCAGCCTCTTCCCGCTCGACTATTTTCAAATCAACGTATCGCCAGAGAAATTTACGCAGATTTTGCCCCAGTTGCAGGCGCTGGGATTCACCGAAACCAACCTGACACAGCTTTCCGCCGAAGTGGGCGAAAAAATTGCCGGCCGACCGGGTGGAGCCGTCTCCCTGGCCGTTGGTATGGCCCAGATTTTCTCCAGCATTCCTGGCTTGTCCAGCCTGATGTCCTACTGGTACCATTTTGCCATCATGTTCGAAGCCCTGTTCATCCTCACTACCGTGGATGCTGGTACGCGTATTGCGCGCTTTATCCTGCAGGAATCTTTGGGCAAAGTCTATCAGCCATTTGGACGAACGGACTGGCTTGCCGGTAACCTCATTACCAGTTTCATCGTCGTATTTTTGTGGGGCTATTTTATTTATACCGGAAGCGTAACTACTATCTGGCCTATGTTCGGCGTCGCCAATCAGCTGCTTGCCACCCTGGCTCTGGCTATCGGCACCTCTTACCTCATCAACCGGGGAAAGATCAAATACAGCTTCATCACTATCATTCCGATGATTTTCGTAGGCATCACTACCATCACAGGAGGGGTAATGAACCTGATCAACATCTATATCCCGCAAATGTCAGTTGCCAAAACTGCTCTGCCTGGAACCATCAACTCTTTGCTAACCATTATCATATTAGCTTGTGTGCTGATAATCATCATGGAAGCTATCCCAAAATGGATCAAAATTTACAGGTCAGGCACGGCTCCGTGGCCAATGAAATAATCAGTAACTTCGCTCAACTCAAACTTAATATCATGAAACGATCACTTTTGTCTACCCTATTTTTGGTGTTTCTGGGACTCGTTTCCGCTCAATCCCTAAAAGCACAAAAACAAGCCAATCCGCCTTACTGGCTGGACGAAACAAAAAATGAAGAGAACAGACTCCCGATGCACGCTAGTTTTTATGCCTATCCAAACGACAAAGAGGCAGTGCAAAACAATCGCGAGAGTTCAGAAAACAACCTAAACCTGAATGGAGTCTGGAAATTTAAATGGTTCGAAAAACCCGCCGATGTACCTCAGAATATTGAATCTCTTTCATTTAAGGATGCTGACTGGGACAACTTCAAAATCCCGGCCAACTGGGAAGTAAACAATTATGGCGATCCTATATATGTGAACATTGGATACGAATTTCAGCACCTTCAGCCTTCCAATCCTCCTATCGTCCCGATGAGTTACGATCCAACCGGCGTCTATCGTCGTGAGATCGACCTTCCGCAGGACTGGTCAGGCAAAAATATTACGCTACACATCGGGGCAGCCAAGTCCAACCTGATGGTCTGGGTGAATGGAAAATACATTGGTTACAGCGAAGACGGTAAGCTACCGGCCGAATTTGATCTCTCAAGCGTACTGACAACCGGCAAGAATCTGATCGTTATGAAGGTCATGCGCTGGTGCGACGGCACCTACCTCGAAGGACAGGATTTCTGGCGGATGAGCGGTATCACCCGCGACTGCTACCTGGTGAAACGGGAAAAGACTCATGTCAGTGATTTCACATTGAACACAATATTGGATTCCGAATACAAGAATGCCAGCCTCGATCTGAAAATCAAACTCAGCAACAATGCTGTAGCAAAAGTATCCGCCAAATTGACAGACGGAGAAAAGGTTATTGCCACTTCTGAAATCGCTTTTAACAACGAAGGAGAAAAATCCGTCTCAATACCAGTTACTTCACCAAAATTATGGTCAGCTGAAGAACCTTATCTGTACAAATTAACACTCAGTCTCTCAGATAATTCCGGCAAGTTAATTGAAGTAATTCCCCAGCAAGTGGGTTTCAGAGAGGTAAAAATCCTTGATGGCTTGCTCCTGGTAAACGGCCAACCAGTATTAATCAAAGGAGCCAATCGCCACGAGACGGATCCTGTTACCGGACAAACAATTTCTAAAGAATCCATGCTGCGTGATGTGAAACTCATGAAGCAATTTAACATCAACGCAGTGCGCACCTGCCACTATCCCAACGATGAATATTGGTACCAGCTTTGTGACCTGTATGGCATCTATGTCGTGGATGAGGCAAACAACGAATCACATGGTATCGGTTATGATATTACCGTCACCCTGGCCAACCGGCCTTCCTGGAAAGAGGCACACCTGAAACGCGTTCAGCGCATGTACGAAAGGGATAAAAACCATGCCTCCATTATCACCTGGAGTCTGGGTAATGAGGCCGGGAATGGTTATAATTTCTACGAATGCTATCTGTGGCTCAAGCAAGTAGATAAATCCCGTCCGGTTCAGTACGAACGCGCCGTGGCTAAATATTCCAACTTTTCAACTGAGTTCAACACCGACATCGTGAATCCGATGTACCCGACACCGAACAGCATGCTGGATTATGCGGCTAAAAACCCCAATCCGAAGAAGCCGTTTATCATGTGTGAATATGCGCATGCCATGGGCAATTCGATGGGCAATTTCAAAGATTACTGGGACATCATCAGGAGCCACCCAAAAAATTTTCAGGGCGGTTTCATCTGGGACTTCGTAGATCAGGGTTTACAAAAAATCACTGAAAAAGGGGATACCATTTTTGCTTATGGCGGCGATTATGGCAAGAATCTGCCTTCCGACAACAATTTCATGTGTAACGGGATCTTCTACCCGAACCGCAATCCCAATCCACATGCCTGGGAAATGAAGAAGGTGTACCAGAATATCCACACCCGCCTCATTGATCCAACTACCATTTCCGTTTATAACGAGAATTTTTTCAAAGATCTGTCAGATATCACAATGGAATGGAACGTAACCGTCAACGGTCAGGTGAAACAGTCCGGGAAAGTCGATAAACTGGATGTTAAACCACATACTTCAGCCGAGATTAAGCTACCGCTGAAAGCACAGCCCGGAGGTGAGGTCTTTCTGAACATCGTTTACAAACAAAAAGCGGACCGGTTGCTCGTACCTGCCGGAATGACTATCTCGAATGAACAATTTTCATTATCAGGAACCTACAAATCCGACAACAACATCAAACCCGACGGAAAAGTTAAAATTGCAGAGACTTCTAATGCCTGGACCCTCACTTCTCCAGCATTAGCCATGGAATTCAGCAAACAAAATGGCTTTATTACCAAATACGAAGTGAATAAAAGAAGCTACATCGATGCTTCGATGAGCGCAAGACCTGCCTTCTGGCGTGCGCCGAGCGACAATGACATGGGGGCCGGACTTCAGAAAAAATTAAAAGACTGGAAAACAGCTCAATCTGATATCAAACTCGAAAACCTCTCGGTGAAGGAAGCAGATGGCATGGCCAAGGTGACAGCTTCCTATTCTTTGCCTTCCGTGTTTGCCAAACTTATCATTCAATATACAGTTCAGGCCAAAGGCGAAGTGATGGTGGACCAGCAGATGATTACCGATGAAGCAAAATCTGTGCCCATGATGCCGCGCTTCGGAATGAACTGGGTGCTCCCCGAAGGATTCGAGACGATCGAATATTATGGTCGCGGACCGGCAGAAAATTACCAGGACAGGAACTATGCCTCTCATGTTGGCATCTATAAGCAGAGCATCAAAAGCCAGTATTATCCTTATGTCCGGCCGCAGGAAAGCGGTAACCACACGGATATTCGCTGGTTCAAGGTTGTCGATCCTAAGGGTAATGGTTTGAAAATTGAGTCTGATATATTATTAAGTATGAGTGCATTGAGTCATTTTGATGCCGATCTGGATGATGGCGACCAAAAGCACCAGCATCATTCCGGCGAGCTGGTTCCGCGCAAGCAGACACAGCTGCACATCGACTATAAACAGATGGGGGTTGGAGGGATCGACAGCTGGGGACAATGGCCGCTGGAGAAATACCGTCTGAACTATAAAAACTATAGTTATTCCTTCAAGATCAGTCCAGTCAAAAAATAAGATAATCCACCACTAAGAATCCCAAACCAAATGTCATCAAACGCGAGAGAAAGAGCCTTTTGCACCCTTATTGTCCCATTTATACTTTCATTGACCGCTCTCGCCCAGCAGTGGAATTTCCCGGACAATATCCACAAGTATATTGAGGATCCCGGGATGTTTGCCCTGAATCAGGAACCGGGTCATGTGCCGTTGGTGCCCTTCGCCTCTATCGATCAGGCATTGGAGAATGACTGGAACCAGTCCAGGGGCTACCTGTCACTGAATGGCACTTGGAAATTCAAATGGTCTGAGATTCCGGAACTGGCACCCAAAGATTTCTTTAACGAGAAATTCAAAGACCTTTCATGGGACAATATCAAAGTACCCGGAAACTGGGAGATGCAGGGATTCGGTGATCCCATGTTCCGAAATGTGTCACAGCCTTTCCCTTCTCATCCTCCCTTTATTCCACATGATTACAATCCGACAGGTTGCTATCGCCGCACATTTACTATACCAGATACCTGGAAAGATAAACAGGTATTTTTGCGTCTTGAAGCAGTAACTTCTGCCTCCTTCGTCTGGATCAACGGGAAGGAACTAGGTTTTAACGAAGGAGCCAACGAGCCCGCCGAATACAACATCACCCGCTTCCTGAAAAAAGGCACCAATACGCTGGCAGTTTTGGTAACCAAATACTCGTCCGGCACCTACCTCGAAGACCAGGATTTCTGGCGTCTGTCGGGAATTTTTCGCGATGTATATCTGCTGGCCGTTCCGGAAGTACATCTCCGCGACTATTTTGTCACAACCGACTTCGACAATAATTATCATGATGCGCAGCTCAATATCTCTGCTGAAATCAAAAATTATTCCACTTCCGCTGCCGGAAATTATTCGGTCAGGGCAACGCTTTTTGACAAGAACAGCAAACAAATCGGGCCCTCTTTCAGCTCCTCAAAAGTATCCCTTAAAGAGAATGAAAATCGCCAAGTGCAGCTTTCTGCCAGAATTGACAATCCTGGTAAGTGGTCGGCAGAAAAACCTAATTTGTACTCACTTATCCTCGAATTAATTGATCCTAAGGGAAATGTGTCAGAAGTACTTAGCAACAAAATCGGTTTTAAGAAGGTGGAAGTCAGTCATCAGGCGCTGCTGGTCAATGGCGTTCCGGTGAAACTCAACGGCACCAATTCACACATGCAGCATCCCGAACTGGGGCATACCATGGATCTTGAAACCATGCGCAAAGACCTGATTCTGATGAAGCAGTTCAACATCAACTGTGTCCGCACCAGCCATTATCCGCCGAACATTGAATACCTCAAACTGGCCGACGAGCTTGGCATTTACATTGTGGATGAAACCGGCGACGAATCACACGCGACAGAATATATTTCCAAACTGGCCGAATGGAAAAATGCCTACATCGACCGCGTAACCGGGATGGTCCTGCGTGATCGGAACCATCCTTCCATTATTTTCTGGAGTGCCGGGAATGAAAGTGGATTTGGAAATAACATTTGCGAGGTCATCAAAACCGGAAAATCCCTCGATCCGACCCGGTTGTTCATGTACGGCGGCAATACCGACGATGTAGCCTGGAAAAACGAGGTTCCTTGTGAAGATATCATCGGTCCAAGGTATGCGACGCCCTATGAATTACGTACCCGCATCGCGCAGGTTCCTGAGAGTCAGGACCCCCGACCTTCCTTTATGGATGAATACATATCCGTTGAAGGCAATGGCGGCGGGGGTTTCGATGAATATTGGGACGTTATCCGGAACTATCCGCGCATCTCGGGCGGTGCCATCTGGGACTGGGTAAGCCCAGGCATAAAAGAAAGAATTCGAATCCTCAGGGATGATTCACCTAACCATATTTCGGTAGCGGTAAAAGGTCGCGGAATGCTGGCGGATGGCAAATTCGGCAAGGGCATCGCACTGAGCGGCCACGATCAGTGGATGGATGCCTACCGGGATCCTGCCCTGGACATCACAGGCAAACAGCTGACACTTTCGCTCTGGATTTTCCCTCGCAAATGGAACGGAAATGGTCAAATGATCACCAAGGGAAGCTACCAGTTCGGATTAAACCAGTTCAGGAAAGACTCGCTCGAATTTTTCGTCACCGACAGCGAGAAAAAAACTTTGAAAGTATCCCTGCCTGAAAACTGGGAAAACAATTGGCACCATGTAGCAGGTATCGCCGACGGTACAAACCTTGCAATCTATCTCGACGGGGTGAAATCGGGTAGTAAAGCCTTCTCTGGTTCGATCACTAACAAGCCCTTCCCTGTCAACATCGGCAGATTCTCGGATATCGAAGGCCAGGAATATCCTTTTAATCTCAGCAATGCCATATTTGACAGGATAAGCATTTTTGCCAAAGCAGTACCGGTCGATCAGCTAATGAATCCTTCGGATCAGCTGAAGCAACAGGCTTCCCTGTGGCTCGAACTCGACGAAATTGAGGATAAAGGAGAGTTTTACAGCACGGGAATCGGGGGACGAACATACGGACTAATATGGCCGGATCGAAAGCCTCAACCCGAATTATATCAGGTAAAGAAATCGGCTCAACCAGTGCATGTTGAACTTATTAATGCTTCCGATGGAACGATGGAAATCACCAATTATTTCGAATTCACCAACCTCGGCGAATTAAAAACCAGTTGGCAACTGCAGGCGGATGGTGAAATTCTTCAAAAGGGGGAATTAAATCTCTCCCTTGCACCGCTGTCAAAGGCCCAGGTTCAGATTCCTATGAAAAAGCCGGTGCTTCAACTCGGTGTCGAATACAGATTGCTGCTGAGTTTTGCCCTGAAAGAGAATTCGGCATACGCTGCCAAGGGCCATGAAGTAGCCTGGGATCAGTTGGAATTACCCTGGCATGCATCATCTGAGCCTGTTATTGATGCAACTGGTTCAAACTTAACATTGAAAGACACAGATGAATTAGTTACCATAACCGGCAAGGATTTTAAATATACTTTCAATAAAAAAACGGGGCAGCTTGCCGCTATGAATTACCTTGGTAAAGATCTTATCCGCGAAGGGGCGAAACTTAGTGTCTGGCGTGCTCCGCTTGCCAATGACCTCGATAACTGGGGAACCCATGCGACTAACTTGAATCCAAAGAAACCGGGAATGGGCAATTTCCCGGCAGGTAGCTGGTATACCTACGGACTGGATCAGATGAAATTCAGTCTGGATAAATTCACGGTGCTGGATCAGAAACCCGACAAAATCATCCTTGATATACAGGATCATGCTGAAGGAACAAATTACACCACCGCCTTCGACAACCACTACGTGTACACCATCGATGGTTCTGGTGAAATTACGATCGATCATACCATTACACCTCAGGGGCTGATGCCATTGTGGTTGCCAAAAGTCGGATTACAATGGGTGATTGATAAGTCTCTAAATTCAGTTTCCTGGTATGGAAGAGGACCATTCGAGACCTATCCCGACCGTAAAACAGGCGCTAAAATCGGAGTTTACAGTAAAACCGTCCAAGAGATGGCGGAGTCTTATCTGGTCCCACAGGATTATGGATGCCGAACAGACACTCGCTGGACCCGGCTTAAATCGGCCGAAGGAATCGGTCTGCAATTTTCCGGCTCCAGCCCCGAATCAACAGCTGGCAACGGATTGCCTACTGGTAGCGGTCCAGAACTGGCCGCTGACACTCAAGGTGCATTTTTCGGCAACCATCTGTTCAATTTCAGCACTCAACTGTACAGCACAGATAATTTGTCTCGTGCCAGATACCCCTACCAACTTCAGCCAATGAACGATGGTTATATTTTTAACCTGGATTATGCGACCAGCGGAGTCGGCTGTACATCCATTTCCGTACTCGACAAATACCGTGTACTACCCCAGGAATACCACTTTACCCTTCATATTAAACCCTTCAAAAAGTAAAACTCTCGCTCCGGCGGATTTGCAATCCGCCGGAAATCTTTCACTTTTCATTTATATAGAAGTACCGCACCCTGCACGCATTTCCCTTGCTTTGAGCATTCTTCTCAGGCAGCACCCTGATCTGCACCTGATGCCTTCCAGGAGTTAAATTATATCCTAAGGTATAAAACCACGGCAAATGCAGACCGGCGCTCCATTTAGTATAGAGATCCTGTTTCTGCCAGGGGTTCTTATCGATCCTGTATTCAATCATTCCGGCATCGGGTCCTGCTGCCACCGCGATCCCAATGGCATTGCCCACAAATTTGTAGGCTAATATCCCGGTAGGGGCTTCGGCAATCAACATTGGCACATTCGTAAAATCTGGGCGAGTTCCGGTTTTGTCTGAGGGTTTCCATTCTTTCTCGACCCTCCATCCTTTAGCAGGTTTGACCTCAGCCGCTGGTAACAGTTTCCCCTTGTCGTAACATCCCTCCATTAACTTACCAGGAAGCTGGTAGGTCACAATCTTGTCATCATCAGCCACGAAGCCGCTCCAGCAATTGACCATAAACTTCTTCATCGACTGAAAATAAATATGATGGCCGAAAGGCGACGGATGCACGTCCTTGAAATCCTTTTGCCAGGAAAATTCCCCCTTATCGATGCGTTCGGTAACCTCTAAAGATCTACTCTGCCTTTGGCCAATACATCCCTTTCGAACCTGAAAGCCCCTGGTGTACTGCCCATAGAAGCGATACCCGCTTGTATGAAATCGAATCGTGTATTTGGAAATTTCTTTTGCAGATAGGCGCAAACGCTGTCCCGCCAGCCGGAGCCTTGTGTGATGGATCCCCCAAAAAAGGCCACCCGGCCACTCTTTTCGCGCTCGAAAACGATCTGGGCATTGTGCAATCTACTCCGGTAAGCATGGTAATTTCGGCTTTTGTAAATGTATTTAGCCATTAAGCCGGCACCATCTGTATTGGGGTGAATCTGATCTGGAAAAAGATTGGCATAACTCGTCAGAGCCGAATAAAGATCAATCACCTGCAAATGCTCTTCTGCCGCTAATTTCTCCACCGTTGGAATAACGCCATGTACTATAACCGAATCGCTGATTCCCCATCGGCTGGCATAAGCAGGCCCTGGTTTGCAGAGATAGATAACAGGATGTGAAGGAAGGTTCTTAAGTTCCCTGACCATTGCCCGGCTATCGGACAAAAATTCGCCGGCATATTCCCAGTTCTGGGGTTTCGTATCGTTGGTGCCCAGTTTAATAATGACCACATCAGGCAGAAATGCCTTTGCCTCGGCCCAGGCCCCTTCTTTCCAGTAAGGGAAATCACCCTTTTTGAGCATGGTCCTGCCACTGACGCCGAAATTGCGGACGATCCATTTGTCACCAAGCATTCTGCCCAGCTGAGCTGGATACGAATCCCGCGACCTGTCAGAAATTCCTGAACCAAACATTAGGAAATATTAGGGAAATTCATCATTCCCCTACAGTTGAATTTGTACTAATATTGTGTTAAGTGCCTAATGGCGAAACGTCATTGTAAACTTGTTTCGGAATTGAGGAACGTCATTCCGAACTTGTTTCGGAATCCCCTGAATAGCGATGGGATGCTGAAACAAGTTCAGCATGACGCTGGACGCTGGATGCTTAAAGTTTAACACAACACTAATTGTCATAAAAAGTCTGAAAACGTTCGTTGGGTACGGCATTTATCCGTACATTTGTAAAAACAATAGCTATGGATTCACAAACAGAACAGGAAAACAAAGCCCGGTTTGATACAAGACTATCCAGGGATAAAAAATTAATGATTGAAAAAGCCGCACTATTGGGAGGTTACAAAAACCTTTCCGATTTTGTGGTATCAACAGTTTGTGAGAAGGCACAAGCGATTATTCAAAAATCTGAGACAATTCTGTCCTCCCAAAGGGACAATGAGGTTTTCTTCGATGCACTGGTAAATCCACCGGAGCCAAATAACGCTTTGCGATCAGCAGTCAGTCAGTACAAGAAACAGGGCGCTGAATAATGGCAACCACTGTAATCCTTTGCCACGATCACCGGATACTGACATCAGATTTTAATTGCGGTAAATTTATTCTTGATACCTATCTAAAAACACAGGCAAGTCAGGATGTTAAAAGAAAGCTTTCAGCGTGTTTCGTGTCTGTTGACCATGTGAGCGGATTAATTCAGGGATATTATACCCTTTCAAATAACAGCATCCCTCTAAAATTAATACCGGAAATTTACAGAAATAAATTACCTCCTTCATACAGTTCGATTCCCGCCACACTTCTTGGAAGACTGGCTGTGGATGTACGATTCAAAGGAATAGGTATTGGCAGGATGCTATTGATAGATGCGTTAAGCAGAAGCTATGAAATTTCAAAATCTGTCAGTTCCTTCGCAGTGGTGGTTGATCCGTTAGATGAAGAAGCCGAAAGATTTTACACCAAATATGGCTTTATCCTACTTCCCGATAGTTGCAAAATGTTTTTACCCATGAAAACCGTCGGGAAGCTTTTTGAGTAGAAAAAAGTGTTTACACGGTAGCCAACAGAAATGATTGCATCAAGGTTGTAAAACTTAATAATTGTTTCTTGTGTTTTTCCTTTGATAGCACCGTGTTGAGTGGTATGTTCCAAAATGGAACTAACCACTTCTTCCTTCAATTCTCCCGTTTCAAAAATATTTTTCAAGTGTTTAGAAACAGCCGGTCGCTGCACTCCAAACAAATCGGCAATTTTTTGCTGAGAAAGCCATATCGTTTCGTTTTGCAAATATATTTCAACTTTTACTTTGCCATTGGGTGTGGTGTAAAGCAATATTTCGTTGAATCCTTCATTTACAGCCATTTGTTTTTTAGCCATAGTCTTATTTTTTATTTTCAATAATGGCAATTAGTTTATCTATTCCACCATCTTGGATAATCCGGACGATGCTGACCCCGAATTTTATCGAAGTAGTTACCCAACCATCGGCCAGTCGCTGTATTGGCCTTCGGCTTGTTCGATTACCTCTTTTAACAGACGATCCAGTTCGGAGAATGGGACTTTCCCTTTCAGTTCTCTTTTAACAGCAAGCCGTATGGCTGCCCGGGCATCTTCCTTTTTTGCCCAGTCGAGCTGAAGGTTTTTCTTGACCGAAGCCACTACTTTGTGCACCAGATCCTGTATCGGACCCGCTTCATTCAGTAGCTTTTCGTTGGCCGACAAAAGATCATAAAAGGCAAGTTCATCTTCGGTCAAACCCAGTTGTTTGGTCCGGATGTCATCATTTTTGAATTCGGCGGCCATGTCAAGCAGATGCTTGATCGCCGCAATAGAATCCAGGCTGTTTTGGTGGTACCGGCTCAGCACCTTTTCCAGCTCATCTTTCAAACTCGTCATTCGACGGATGTTTTTGGACATTCTTACTTTCAACTCATCATTGATAATCCGTCGGAGCAGTTCAATTTTAATGTTTTCGCTCCCTTTTTCCTGAACGATGGCCTGAAAACGGTCGTCGATGATCGAAATATCGATCCGGTCTAAATCGTACATCGCAGCCAGATCAACTATTTCGTGTGATTCGATGGATTTGCTGATAAGATCCTTAATCCGGTCGTTCTTCATTCGTTGCGGACCGGGTGGTGATTTGATCTTCCGGATCGTATCCCGAATCCGCTGAATCATGCCTACCTCTTCCTGGATAACCCATATCCGCTGGTCGGAATTGGTCATGGCCACCAGCTCTGTCAGCTTCCGTTCTTCATGCAAAAATGCGTCTGTCACTTCATCCGATCGCAGCAGATCGTTCACCAACCCGTTCGACCACTTCAGTTTTTGGAGGTTCGTCATTTTGTTGATCGCTGCCAGATCGAAATTCCCCACGAGGTTTTTTACGGTGGCAAACTGCTCCAGGCACAGCGCAACAGCGGCATCCAGATTAATGGTGGGCGCTCCCTCTCCGCCACCACTGGTATATTTTTTGGTGGCAGCCGCCAGAAACCCTGAAATACCTATAAAATCGACCACCAAGCCATTGGGTTTGTCCTCAAAAACCCGGTTCACCCGTGCAATGGCCTGCATCAGGTTGTGCCCTTTCATAATTTTATCGATGTACATGGTATGGGCGCAAGGGGCATCGTAGCCGGTTAACCACATGTCGCGGACTACCACGATTTTCAGCGGATCATCAGGGGTTCGGAAACGTTTTTTGATGGCATCCATGGCATCCTTGGTCCGAACATGAGGATTCCATGCTGCCGGATCTTTGCCTATATTACTGGTCATGATCACCGCGATTTCGGGGCAACCGGCCAAAGCTGTCAAAGCATCGAACATTTTCACGCAGTTGCGGCGGCTCATGCAGACAATGATCGCCTTGCCATCCAGGGATTTTGTACGTGCCTGGTAATGGGTTAAAATATCGGCGGCCACCCGTTTGACGCGGTCTTCGGCGCCTGCGGCATCTTCAATGGCTGCCCAAACCGCGCTGGTATTCTCCTCTTCCACTTCCGAAACCTCCTCCAGCTCGGTCAGGTATTTGGCCTTGATGTTCAGTGGCACCATCTTGGGTTCGTAGTAGATTGGAACCGTGGCGCCATCTTCGACGGCCTGTTTGATGTCGTAGGTATGGATGGTTTTCCCGAACACCAACTCGGTATCGGCATCTTTGCCATCGACAGGCGTTCCGGTAAAACCGATAAACGAGGCATTGGGAAGTGCCCTGCGGATGTTTTGCGCGAAACCTCCGTCGTTGAAACCGTATTGGGTGCGGTGCGCCTCATCGGCCATCACGATCAGATTGAAACGCTCCGAAAGAACCGGATGCTCTATCTCTTTCCCATTTTCCAAATCTTTTAACCTGAATTTCTCGATAGTGGTAAAGATCACCCCGCCACCATCGGCACTTAATAATTCGCGCAATTCGTCTGTGGTTTCGGCATGTTGCACATCGCCAACCAGATCTTTGCAGAGTACAAAGTTTTCATAGAGTTGCTGGTCCAGATCGGAACGGTCGACTTGCATCAGAATGGTGGGATTCTTCATCTCGGGCAACTGGCGCAAGATTCCTGTTAAGATTGCCATGGAAATGCTTTTACCCGAACCTTGCGTATGCCAGATCACCCCCAACCGACCGTCGCCTTTGGGTTTGATATTTTTGACCGCACTTTGAACCGCCTTGAAAATTCCCCAATACTGGTGGTACTTGGCCCCTTTCTTGATAATTTTGCCGTTGTGGTCTTCGTGGAAGATAAAGTTTTGCAGGTAATTGAGCAGGGTTGGCTTTGGGAATAATCCGTGAAGCAAGGTTTCCAACTGCAGTTCCTTATCCTGCTCTATATCATTACCATGAAGGCTCTTTCAGGGGGCAAACCACTCTTTGGAGGCGTTGTACATCCCATGTAGCGCCTCCATTCCGTCCGAGATAACGGTGAGGGCATTGTAGTCGAAAAGCTGCGGAATATCCAGCAGGTAATGGCCAATCTGGCGGTGGGCATTGTCGACATCCACCCCCGGATCGAACATGTTTTTAAATTCAAAAACCACCAGCGGTAAGCCGTTGATAAAGATAAGCAGGTCGGTGCGGCGGGTATTTTTCCCGATGATGGTCATTTCATCGACGCAATGGAAGATGTTTTTAAGCGGTTCGTTGTAATTGATCGGATAGATGTGCCGGGCTTGTTCTTTGCCTTGACCATCTTTCCAGGTGATGGAGATGCCCTGGGTGAGTTTGCGGTGAAAATCTCGGTTGCGGTGATCGAGGTCCATCCCTTTGTGCTGTGTGAAAAGCGCCATGGCTTCGTTGATGGCCGTTGCAGGAACACCGGGATAAGTACTTGCCAGGAAGCTTCTTAACTCATCTTCGAGTACCACTTTTTTGAGTTCGCGCTTCAGCGAATTGCCCTCCAGGTGGGTATATCCTAGCTCCTGCAGGCATTCGATGGCGGCATTTTGGACAGTCAGTTCGATCATTTCCGTCATAACGGGTCGGTTTAGGTTTGGGCAAACTCTTTTAAACGCACTTCTCCGCTGATTAGTTTGGGCAAAAGGGTATCGCGGAGGGTGGTGAGGGTTTGATTTTCTGTTCTACATTCAAAGATCAAACTCAAAATAGGATTCATTTCAACATTAAATAATATCATATTTTTTGAATCTGCTAAAACTAATCGCAAATCCTTTAATACTGTGAGACTAACATTAGCCTGAACCCCTTGAACAATTAATGAATTTATTTCTCTTTGTGTTGATTCAGATTTTAACCAATAATAGATTAATGGCAAATGACCGTTTTTGTCTTTCAATCGAATAAATGCAAGAGCTTGATTACAATTTGAATTATCAAGTTTTTCTGGCACAATAGAAACTCTTCCAATTGTTCCTGCAATTGAAAATAAAATGTCATCGGTTTCAAGAATCGATCTTTTCAATTGATTATCGTGGATAGTTTTTGGTATATACTCTATTCCAGCATATTTTATACTGCCATCATCATTCACATCTTTAACCTTCAGAAAAGGAATTTCTACATTTAGACCATCTACATCACTTTGTCTTGGAGTTGTACCTTTAGAAAGTGAGGTGACAATATCCTCCAATCTTTTCACTTCCCACCCTTTCGGAATCTTTCCCAGCTCAGAATCCACGAATTCGCCTTCCCGGAAGGGGCCAAAATCGACGAACCAGTGTTTGTAGAGGGTCATGGCCATCTCTTCCAGGGTTTTGTTCATCTGAAGGTTGAGTTCTATTTTGTCGTCGATGGTCGAGAGTATGGTGGCGATGGCGATTTGTTCGGGGAGAGGGGGAAGCAATATATCAATATCCTTGATTTGAGCAGGGGAAATATTTGCTTGATTTGCACTTCCAGTAGCATTTAAGGCAAGGTTATAATTGATTTCGTATCTATTTAGAAAATGGCAGACATAATCAAAATCCGCCTTTTTAGTATCGGTAATGTATATTTTTCCAACTCGTTGATTTATTAATGCAATATCATCTAATCTGTATTTCCCCATTTTCCCAACGGCAGAACTCATCACATTTACAGTTGAGCCTGTCATAGATAGTAGAAAATCATTTCTTTGCAAAATATATTTTTCATGTTTTGTATCAATTTCTCCGGTGTAATATTCTGCACCTTCCAATATTACATTTGGTGAAACAATGTTTTTTATTTTAATTACGGGGATGCCTTTTTCGCCCAATTCTGTAGATTTAAATGCAAATCCATTTTGGACATCTGCAACATCCCCCAATTTATATGTTTTCCAATTCTCCGGCATTACTTTTTTATGTTGTATCAGCTGTGCTGAAATTCTTTTAATGTTTGATTTATGATGTATTGCTCACATTATCAGCAAATTATACCCTTGCGTCAAATTGCTACACAGTGTGTAGCAATTTGATATTTTGAATTCTCTACGCACTGCGTAGAGAATTGGGTCGTCAAGGAAGTATCAATATATGATTTTATAAATATCAGATATACAAATATATATAAAATTTTCATAGGCTTTGGCTTATTAGTTATGCCAATATTTTGCGTTCGAATACTCGGGTTGCGCTTCCATGATCATGCGTTTATCGCGTTCTATTTGGTCAATCAGTTCTTGCTCGGAGGGAAGGTAAGGCAGGTATTTGGCGGCAAAAAGTTGTTTGTTATCGTTCATCACAGAGTATTTCACAACGGTCTCGCTTTTGTCGGTACACAACAAAATACCGATCGTGGGATTATCGCCTTCCGGTTTCTTCAGGTCATCGAACATTCTGCGGTACATATCCATCTGGCCGATGTGCTCGTGTTGCAGTTTTCCTGTTTTAAGGTCAATCAGTACAAAGCACTTGAGGAGATAGTTGTAAAATACCAGGTCGATATAGAAATGTTCTGTCTCGGTAGAGATACGGTATTGCCTGCCCACGTAAGAGAAACCCTTTCCCAGTTCAAGCAGAAATTTTTCCAGATGATTAATAAGAGCCGTTTCAATTACATGTTCGGAGGCAAAATGAGTTTGTTCGATGTTTAGAAATTCAAAAACGTAGGGATCCTTGATGAAGTCGGCAATCTGTTGCTGGTCGACCGGTTCTGCAATCTTTGCCAATCCTTTGTTTGAAAGAACACGCTGGTAGTAAAATGTGTTGATGTTGCGTTCGAGCTGTCTTGTGCTCCAATTTTGTGATTCGCATTCTTTAAGATAATAGTCCCTGGCATCAGGATTTTGTACCCTCATGATTAGCCGATGATGTGTCCATGTCAAAAGGCTACGCACTGCGTAGCTTTTTTCATAGTCAGGATAAGTAAGATAGAATTGTCTGAAATTCTTTAGGTTAGCAATAGAAAGACCATATCCAAAATCTGATGATATTGCTTTGGAAAGTAATTTAAGTACATTACCCCCATAAACGGCACGCTCTTTTCCATCTTGTTCTTCTTGCACAATACGCTTACCCACCAGCCAATAGGCTTGCACCATGGTATAACTTACCGCTTGGTAGGCACTTTTACGTGCTTGTTCCAGAATTGTTTTTACATCGGAAACAAAATCCGGATTGCTTTTTTCAATGCCTGGTTCCATACGCTTGCAGTTTGTCGAAATTAGCAACAATCTGGTTCTTCAATGCTTCACCTTTTTCAAATTGAGCAATTAATTGAGCCTTCAGGGTTTCCATTTTATCTTCGAAAAGTATTCCATCATCTTCTTCGGCTTCGGTGCCGACGTAAATTCCAGGGGTGAGTTTGTAATCCTGCTTTTGAACTTCGGCAATGGTAGCGGCTTTGCTGAAACCATCGATGTCATTATAGTTATCGCCGTTGGTTCTCCAGGAATGATAAGTATCTGCAATTCTACTGATATCTTCATCGGTGAACACCCGTAATTTCCTACTTGCCATGGTGCCCATTTTGGAAGCATCTACAAAAAGGATCTCGTTGTTCCGTTCGCGGTGCGTGCCATCTTTTCCATCGCGGTTTTTGCTGAGAATAAACAAGCAGGCAGGTATCCCGGTAGTTAAAAACAATTTGTCTGGCAATCGTACAATTGCATCCACCATGCTATTGTCGACCATGTGCTGGCGGACGTTCCGCTCACCTTTGGTGTTGGAGGTCATGGCACCGTTGGCCATCACAATGCCGGCAGTTCCGGTATCGCTCAGGTGGTGCCAAAATGTTTGCATCCACATGTAATTTGCGCTGCCATCGGTGGTAAATTCTTCTTTGGGACCGAACAGTCGCGGGTCGCCATCGGGTAGATCTTCGGGGTGCCAATTGCTCACATTAAACGGAGGATTGGCAATCACATAATCAGCTTTTAACGTCGAAAATTTATCGTCCAGCAAAGAGTTACCCAATTTTATATCGAAGGAGAGGTCGCGCAACATCAGGTTCATTAAACACAGACGCAGGGTTTGAGCGGTCATCTCTTGTCCGTAAATGGAGATATCGTTTTTATTCCCTCCATGCTCGCTGATAAACCTTAAACTCTGAACGAACATGCCACCGCTGCCACAGGCTGGGTCGAATATCCGTCCTTTGTAAGGTTCGAGAATTTGTACCAGCAACCGCACAATACTGCCTGGCGTGAAGAATTGTCCGGCGCCGGAACCTTCGGCCATTGCAAAACGGCCAATGTAATATTCGTAGATACGGCCCAGGATATCGCTCTCGGGATTTTCCTTTTCCGAGAACTTCGGATGAGAAAGTAGGTTGATAATACCTCCGGTTTGTTTGGCGGATAGTTCACTTCGTACAAAAATGCGAGGAAGTATATTATTAAGCTGTGGATTGTGTTCTGTCAGCAAATCCTGGATTACATCAAAAGCATCATCTACCTTAACCTTGATATCGTCCTGCTCTGCATTGTCTTTGAGATATTGCCACGAAGCTTTTTTTGGAATTTTCAAGGTATTGCGGGAACGGTATTCATCTGGATCGTCCAGGATATATTTTATTTCTTCCCGGTCTAATGTGTAATAGGTTGAACCAGTGTCCTGGAGGAGTCCCTTAATTTCGTGATGCACAATTTCGTATCGCTCACTCAGGTGTTTCAGGAATACGAGCGGCAGAATGTAGTTTTTATAGTTGTTCTCCGAAACCGCGCCCCTTAGTTCGTTCGCCGCATCCCAGAGTTCTTTTTCAAAATCGATGTCTACTTTTGCCATTCGGTCAGGTTGTCAATATTTCCATAAAAGTAAAAGAATTATTTGATCATCATCCCCGTCACCTTCACGATAACGTCAATTGACTTTTGATTACGTCAAGAGCACTTCAGGATAACATACTCTTCTATCTATTCTTATCAAAACACGGGAATAGGAAAGCAGGTAAGATTATGCTAAATTTGGTCGTAGTTTATAGTTGCAATACAATTCATTTTCTGCAGTGACTAGCTAAATGTACTGTTCAGAAACATCCGCTCAATGCCATGGATTATAAGGAATTACTTGAAAAATATCAGGAATTGCTAATTGAAAACAATAGACTAAGGAAAGAAGTAAAAACCTTGAGTATCCAACTTGGCATTGAAAAAGCAGACGACATCAACGATTATGCTCTGGTAATTAAAACAGAAGAGAAAATATTTGAAAAGGATCCATTACCATTCTATACATTAAATTCCTCCCTAACCACAAATAAAAAGTCAGACTCAACGGAAAAGATCAAACTGTTCATGTCACTATTTCGCGGTAGAGATGATGTTTTTGCCAGAAGATGGGAAAACAACAAGAAAGACAAATCGGGATATTCGCCAGCTTGTGCCAATGAGTGGAGTTCCGGAATCTGCCAAAAGCCTAAAATTACATGTTCTGCGTGTAAAGATAAAAACTACCTCCCTTTGAATGAAGAGGTTATCGACGATCACTTGCGGGGCAGAAACAATCTTGTTATCGGGATATTTCCGATGCTAATAAACGAAACTTGCCATTTTTTAGCCATTGATTTTGATGATGAAGGATGGCAGAAAGACATTAGAACGCTAAGAGAAATTTGCATTATTTATGACATTCCAATTTCAGTAGAGCGTTCGCGTTCGGGCAATGGGGCGCATGCCTGGTTTTTCTTTGGTCAACCAATATCTGCATCTCTGGCAAGAAAATTTGGAAGTGCCCTGCTCACTTAAGCGATGAGTAGGCAGCATGATATTACGTTCAATTCCTACGACAGGCTTTTCCCCAATCAGGATACAATGCCGAAAGGCGGTTTTGGCAATTTAATTGCCCTTCCCTTACAAAAGGCTGCAAGGTTGAATGATAACAGTATTTTTATTGATGATCATTTTCAGCCTTACGAAGACCAATGGGCGTTTTTAGCCTCCATAAGAAGGCTGTCTGAAAAGGAACTTGAGATGCTGATATCAAAATTATGCCAAGGGAATGAACTTGGTCCCTTGAAAAAAGACGATGAGGAGGACAGAAAACCTTGGGAAACAGAAAAACTCGGTTTACGGAAGCATGATTTTCCTAAGAAATTGGAAGTTGTAAAGTCCAATATGCTATTTATACCTAAAGAAGGTTTTTCACAAAGGGCATTAAATCAGGTAAAACGCCTGGCAGCTTTCAAAAACCCCGAATTTTATAAAGCACAAGCTATGCGTATGTCGACTTTTAACAGACCAAGGATTATATCGTGTTCTGATGAAACGAACGAATATCTATGCCTGCCAAGAGGATGCGAAGAGGACTTGACTGCTTTATGTAAAGAATTACAGGTGGAAATTTGCTGGACAGATCAGACCAATGGCGGGAGAAAGATCGACGTTGAATTTAAAGGGGCTCTAAGGGCGGAGCAACCAATGGCTCTCGAAAAATTATTCGAGCATGAAAATGGAATCCTTTGTGGAACAACCGCTTTTGGCAAAACGATAGCTGCAATAAAATTGATTGCTGAAAGGAAAGTGAACACATTAATCCTGGTTAATAAAATCAGTTTAGTAACACAGTGGCAAGATAAATTAGCTGAATTCCTGATCATAAATGAGCCATTACCAAATGAAGTGGATTGTGAAGGCAAAAGCAGAAAGAAAAGCAGAGCTCTCATTGGACAATTGGGAGGAGGGAAACAGACACTCAATGGAATTGTAGATATCGCTGTAATTCAATCTCTTAGCAGAGAAGGTGAAGTGAAAGAATGTGTCAAGGATTATGGGATGATTATTGTCGATGAGTGTCATCATGTTTCGGCTTTCAGTTTTGAAATGATACTTAAAAGTGTGAATGCAAAGTATGTTTACGGATTGACTGCAACGCCTGTTAGAAAAGACGGACATCATCCGATAATCATTATGCAGTGTGGCCCTATCCGGTACAGGGATGATGCAAAAAAACAAGCTGAGAAAAGACCTTTTGACCATTATATCATACCCAGGTTCACCTCTTTCAAAGTTCCTTCCTGGTGGAATAAGGAAGAGAAAGATTTGTCTATCACTGAATTATATACGGAAATTGTATCCAATGAAATTAGAAATCTGCTAATCATCGAGGATGTCCTTCAATGTTACGAAAATGGAAGAAACAGCATCATTTTGACCGAACGGACGGCTCATGTTGATCTTCTTGCAAAAGAACTCAGAAAACGAATTCCGGATGTGATTTCTATCATGGGCACTATGGGAGCAAGAGAAACAAGGGAAACATTGCGTCGAATAAAAGATGCCCCGAAGGACAAGCCCCTCACGGTAGTTTCAACCGGCAAATTTATTGGGGAAGGCTTTGACGAACCACGGCTTGATACCCTATTTTTGGCCATGCCAATTTCTTGGAAAGGAACACTTCAGCAATATGCAGGAAGGCTACACAGGCTGTTTGACGGGAAAAAAGAAGTACTGATTTACGATTATGCGGATATTCATGTCCGGATGTTTGAGAAAATGTACAATAAACGGCTCTCCGGTTATGCTTCTTTTGGATACAAGGCTAAAGGAGAAAGCTTTATGTGAATGCAACCAGGGAAATTCTGATCGTAAGTCCGTTTGTTACAAAAAAACGGACTTTTCAGATGGCAAAAAATCTAAAGATTGCGTATGCCAATAACGTGAAAGTTATCATTGTGACCAGGCCTGCCGAAGAGTACAAAGAGAAGGATTTAAATACCTGGCAAGAAGCCATTGACGAATTAAAGAGTTCCGGTGTAACTGTGATCCTTAAATCCAACATTCACCAAAAATTTGTCCTAATTGATCAAAAGATCATTTGGTATGGAAGTATTAACCTATTAAGTTTTGGCAGTGCAAAAGAAAGTATGATGCGGATTGTAAGCCAAGGTATTGCTTCTGAACTGATAGAGAGCATAAAACTCTGATAGAGTCCCAATTCTCATCAGCAGGTTCAATGGTTTAGAATTTAAAAATCCAATGTCAATCCTTTTTGTATCGAAGGGTCGGATGGATCACGATTATCCAGCAGATTTGGAATCTTCAGTTCCAGTCCAAATTCTTTGTTTAACTTTTCAATGAAATAGGCTGTAAGCAAAGGCGATTCCTTCTCAATGTTCTGATGTACAAAAAAACAGATATCCCGGAGACCTTGATCAACCCAAATTTTGAGGCGATCGATCCAACAATTCAAACGTTCACAGTCACTTTGCGGATCGTTGGCCCCAACATAGCGGATAAACGCCACAGGGGTAGTCAGCCGCATATGCAGCAGGTCACGTCTTCCTGCCGTATCCACCAGGATATTGGTGATGCGATGTTTCTCGAATAACCGGTAGACTTCCGCTGAAACGGTTGCATTGTTGAACCATTCGGTGCTGCGTAACTCGACAGCCAGCGGAATCGCCTTAGGGAAGTTCTCTATGAAATGGGCCAGTCGGTCGCAATTTTTATACCCAAAATTATCGTTCAACTGAAGGAATACCATGCCCAGCCTTTCTTCAAAATTACTGATGCTGTCGCAATATTCATCCACCAACAACTGCACATCATTCAACCGCCTCAAATGACTGATACTTTGTGTGATCTTGGGAAAGAATCTAAACTCTATAGGGGTTTTTTCGCGCCAGCTAATCACCTGCTCCCGTTTGGGCATATTGTAAAATGTAGCATTCAGCTCAATGGAATTAAACTGACGGGAATAATAGGTCAATTCATCTTTGGTGCCCCGGGGATAAAAGTCTTTTAGATCCTGTTTGTTCCATTTGGCACAACCAACATAAACCTTGAGAGGCTTCGATCCGTTGTTTCTTCGAAGTACTCTTTCAGTATCAGCATGATCTGTCGGAAGTGTGAAATCAATAAGCCCTGGCTGGTCGATACGTCCAAATTTCATGTTTTAAAGGATTACAGATTTTGATTATCAAATATAAACATGTTTTATCTTTGATAACTGGATTTAACCAATTAGTCCTGATAATCATTACAATAATTAATGGATTTGTAATATCAGATATGAATCTTCCGAATCAGAAAGAAATCATGGATTTTAGAGAATTGCTGGAGAAATATCAGGCATTGCTAATTGAAAATAGTAGCCTGAAGGAAGAAATAAAAAGCTTACATGTCCGGATGTTTGAGAAGATGTACAATAAACGGCTCTCCGGGTATGCCTCTATAGGATAAAAGCAAAAGGAGAAAGTTTTGCCACAGAAAGTGTCGATATTATCTTTGACAATAGCAATTTTTTACCTGTGTATTCGAATGACATCGTGAATGCAACCAGGGAAATTCTGATCGTAAGCCCGTTCGTTACAAAGAAACGTACTCTTCAGATTGCTTGTTATTTAATCGGCAAAAGCATTGAACAATTACCGTTGACGAAATATAAGATGATCCGAATTTCAAGCTCACAACAAAATATGATGGTCAAGGTTCTTTCTTGTCAACTTTTTTCTATGAATGAAAGAAGTTGCCGGATCAATTTTAAAATCAAAATCTCTTTAAAACCTAAAAATCAGCATTCAACCGAACTAGCCTTATCCAAGTGAGCGAAAAAAAAGGAGGAAAATCCGGAAATATGACATCCACCACGGCGCATTACAATATCCACGACGTAGACTGTCAGCATTCACCATGAACGCTACTAATAGGCTGTATGGTGAATCTAAGCCTTTGATATTGAGGAATCTATCCTGATGTTCCGCTGAATTAAGGAAAGTGCAGTCCTACCTGTGTGCTTTCGGCTCTGTATAGTTCAGTCCTGTGTATTGGGGAATGCACGTATTCAGGATTAATGGAATCAAGGGAGTTAACTGGTACTTACACGACGGTGCCGAAGCTGATTTGGGGAACGAGTGAATGAGGAAGGAGAGCAGCTATCCCTTGTGGGGAAAGCACGATTGACGAGCCGTTAAAAGGAGTGAATCGAACAGGCAGCAGGCATATGGCTTTTGCCTTTATATCCTTGGGCTTACGAATGTGGAGTTACTAGCCCTTTAAAGAATATTTGTTCGAATTAATAATTTTTGCAGCATTATTTATTTATCTTATTTGCAAAATCAATCATAATCGGAATTATCTGATCAGATAATTGAATTGGATAATGTCCTGCTCCCGGTAACGGGTGTAATTCAGTGTAAATCCCTGCTTTGATCAATGAATCTGAAAGGGATTGGCTGATATAATAAGGAACAACATTATCCGTTGTGCCATGCAGAATACAGGTTGGAGGTGTTCCTTTTACCACCGGGCATGTATTAACGGGTCGGCTTATTTTATCCTGAATGCCATATGGAGGTAAACCTCCCCACATATCAATGCACCCTTTAAAAAGCCGGGCATTACAAAAAGATGTATTTACCACAAGTCCACCACCAGCAGAATCTCCGCAAATAATTATTTTCGTAGTATCAATTGCAAATTCTGAATTTTTTCCTTTTATCCATTTGACTGCCGTTAATACATCAGAAATGGCATTATCCAATTCGATATGGAAAGAATCGATCGGACAATTCGGCCATAGCCGGTAGTTTATTGAGAAAGCAACATATCCTTGATTAGCAAATGCTTTTGCCATTTTGGGATAGAAATCACCTTGCCACTTTGTATATCCCTTATCACCTGAAGCAAAACCTCCTCCATGAACAAGAATCATTACAGGACGTTTTGTTTTATTGCCTTTGGGCTGCTGATAGATATCTAGATTGAGTAATTGTATTTGCTGCCGATAATCCAAAAGCTGCCGATATATTATATCTTTTGATACTATCAGATTTGTCGTTGTTGCTTGCGCAAACGCAAAACCTGGTAAAATCAATGTAAGCATACTGAGGATCCAAATTTTAGCGTTTCTTCTTTTTCCCATTTTTTCAATTTCAAACTATCGATTAAACATTTTGTATGAATATATTTGATTTTCATACAGTTGATAACTTTCTGCAATTGTTTTCGTTTATTATAACTGTTAAAACCACCTCCTTTGGTGGTGGTCATGTATAAATTGGCTTTGCCTGAAAAATATTAATTTTGTGACATGAGTAATTTTAAAAAATTAAGTCATGTCATTTATCGATGTACTTATCATATCGTCTGGACACCGAAATACCGATTTCGCATTCTTGAAGGTCTGGTCAAAGAATTGTTGTCAAAAGATATTCAAATGTTGTTAGAGTGGAAGTCATGTGAATTGATAGAAATGAATATTCAAATCGACCACATTCACTTGATTGTAAGTGTAGCACCTAAAATATCGATATCACAACTTGTGGGGATTTTGAAAGGTAAAACCGCAATCAAGATCTTCAAAAGTTATCCTCAATTGAAAAAGAAGCCATATTGGGGCAATCATTTTTGGGCAAGAGGATATTGTGTTGACACCATTGGACTTGACGAAGACAAAATCAAGAAATACGTCAAATATCAAGAAGAGCAAGAACGCTTAGAAGAGCAAAAAACGCTCGACTTTGACCCCTTATAGGGGCAATTCAAGTCCACCTTCTTAGAGGGTGGATTCTTTATTGGCTGATATTGTTTGATTTCATCCACATGCACGAGTTCAGCCTTTTTCATCATTTCATTCATTAGCCTTGCCGTTAAAACATATGGAACCGGACTTCCCAGAATTTGATCCAATGCTCGTGCCTCGCTGCCTGATTCGCCAGAGAGATTATTAAAAAATTCAGGGGCATCCCAAAAAATCAATTGTTTTCCGCTCAACTGGTTATAGCCTAAACAAGGAGAATTACTAACAGAATATATTGTTTCAACCCCCTCTGCAAATTTGTTTTGGGTAAATGGTTGAAAAAGAAGAAAAGTATTGGGTGCTATTTTGAAAACTCCCGCTTTTATGTGTCATGGTTCGATGGTTATTTTACAAACTAATCTGTATTTGTTTCGTTTTACCTAGTTTAAAATTCAATTCAACGGTTGCCAGGTGCAGGTTTGCATCGTAGGTAACCATTGGTTTTTCTCCTTCCAACTTTACGCTAGGCATTTTATCTGCTTTGATTTTCAAACGGCAAAGCCCGGCCCCCTTTAATGAAGCTTGTATTTTTCCGTCGGTATAGCTGTAATTGCTGAATTCAATCCCCGTGGCATAAACAATGGAAACAGAATAAGGATTTTTATCCATGCGATGAACACGCACTTTGATGTGTTGCTTGTCCTTGTAAACATTGGATGGAAGTTTATTGACAGCTTTAAAGGTTGCTCCTTCGGCTTCAATTACATCGATATAAGGGCCGCTACCAGCCATTTCAATATCGAATTTTTTTCCAAGGTAGCTCAGGCCTTTCAGGGTCATTTCCTCGCCTGCATATGGGTGGAATGCAATACCTCCGGCTTCAACATCCACTCCTACAACATCATTCACGATTCCCTGGTACCATCCATGTAGTGTAAACATTTGATAACCTCCCTGTTCGGTGTTCCAACGGTCGTTTTCAGGTTCGTCGGTATCGAAGTAGCACGACACGGATTCGGGTACGGTTAATTTCTTCGTCCAGAAACTTACCCAACCGATCCATTTCTCCATCAGGTCTTTCCTGTTATTGGAATTCACCATCCGCAGGAAGTATTCGCTGGTAATTGGCCACCATGAGTGGAGCTGGTTAGCATCGATATCCCAGCTGTATGCCCAAACGGGGACTTCGCGAATGCCAGCCTTGCAAACCAGGTTTTTTTCGAAGAAATCTAAACTGCTGAGTTGAATGGGTTCGGTGAGTTCGTTGCAATAGTTGTTTTCCCAACGAATTGCTCCGGCAGTGTAGCTGCTTCGTTGTTTAAGGGTTTTGGAATCAACCGAGCTTACTACAAATTTCTTTTCAGTATCGTAGAATAATTTAATATAGTTACTTTCGATTTTTTTGGCAAAATCGAGGGCTTGTTGCTGTTGAGTTTCGTCGCCAACCAAAGCAGATAAGTATTCCATAGAGCGAACAGCGGCATAAAAAATGGTGTTGTTGTAGCTACTAATGTCGTGTCCGGTTTCCAAAATCAGGTTTCTGAAATCGGGAAACAAAGAGGTGCCCTCAATTAATCCTGTTTTACCTACCTCGTTGGCACACATTTTTTTAAAGAGGGTTTTGGCAAATGGGTACCGTTTTTTTACTTCTTCCAAATCGCCGGTGTTAATATAATAGGTTTGTAACATGGTAATCCAGAAACCTTGCGATGCAACAGGCTCATATTCCCCTACACTCCCGTTGTAAATGTAGTAATGTACAGTTCCTTTGACAGGATCGGCGGTTCTTTCGAAAAACGTGAGCGCATTTTTTAAACGTTCCGCATCGCCCCAATAGGCGGTATTGCATGTTTTGTTGTCCCAGCCCCATGCCCAATAGTCGCTGGCATTGCTCCGCAAAACGCCTGGATAATCATTTATTTTTAACGATTCCTGAAACATGGGAGCAAGACTCATAAAATTGTTGAGCTCTTTGTAAGGGCTTATCAATTCGGGGCTGTTATCTGCAATCTTTTGATAACGTTCCAATTGTTTTTCTATCATTTGGTTTACGTTTTTCACCATATCCTTTGTTTTGGAGAGGAAAGATTCCTTTTCGCAACCAAAATTTACAATGAAACTGTAAGTTTTACCGGGTTCCAACACAGGGCTTTTGCAGATATCCCTTTCGTTAGCTTTGGTAACACTGTACTCGATGGGGAAATTGGCACTTACACCGCATAAAAATCTGGTTTTGTATTTTGATTTATCTACTTTCGGGTCATCGGGTAATTTAACAAAACCACCAATCAGGGTATTTTCTTTCGTATTGAATTGCCATTTATCCCATTGCCGGTACGATTCGTAATCGGTGAACCGAAAATCGTTAGGGTCACCTTTAATGACTCCAAAGGTTTCGTAAAACTCAAAATTGAAACGAAGGTTTGCAGGTACCTTATCAGGAACAATTAACTGGATGACAATATCCTCGTTTATAGCCATTACCCTATGTTTCAGTGTAACACCCTGAAAATCCCATTCCGATTCAATTCCAAAGGGAAGCATCTTGGTGTTTTTGTACTCGGGTTTGTATGCAACCTGATCTTGCTCGATGCAATAGCGGAAACCATCAAAGATATGCCGAAGAAAAACTGCTTTTAAATTGAAGCTCGTTTCCGTGGGATTGTAGTAATCGACCCTTGTTATACCGGTTTCATCGAATTGAAATGCCAATCGGCTATCCGTAAACCAGCGTGGAGTTTGCGGGATTCCTTTTCCCGAATAAATAATTCCTTTTTCTACCTTGAATGACACTTGAGGGTTTTGTGCATTTGCAATTGCTATTGTCGCCAAGAGCATGCCGCAACCAACGAGGTATTGAAATAATTTAAATTTTCTCATGATTTACCTTTTATGTTTGTAGTGTGAATAAGGTTATTCTGTTTTTACACCGAAAAAAATAATTTTAGCTTCGGCAGCGTTAAATTCAACATTTATTTTAGCCTGTCCGGCTTTATCGATTGATACATCTGCACCGCGCGTTGCCCAAAAATTTTTACTTGGCTTGTTGTGGGTTATATAACTGTAGTTGCCTGCATGGCTTGAAAAGATAACTACAGCACCTTTACCGTTTTCAGGGTTAATTTTTTCGTATACTTCAGGGCTTCCTCCAATAACGCCATCCGTTATCATGGACGATTCGGTAATATCATCACGTACCTGTTTATAAAGACCAAGCGTTTTGCTAAAAAAATCGATACCTTCTTTTGATATTACAGGTAAATCACCCCAAATACCGTTTTGTCCAAGAATAAGCGAACCAACTGCGATTGACTGGTTCTCATATGGATCGTCAGGAAAATAATGTGTTAGGAAAAGTACTGAAGGTATCCATTTATCGAAGTTGAGCGGGGTTCTGCAAATCCAACCACGAGCCGGACCGGGATGGAAGAAAAGGTTTAAATTGCCTTTCACAGGATCAATGGGTATATCATAACTTTGAGAATAAGGCCCGTTGTTAATAAGAAAATATTTGCCAGTAGCAAGAAAACCTAACCCAACGGCTCGAGAACCTTCGGTGATGTCAAAATCGACAATAGCATCAGGACATGTTTCACTAAGCTTATCGACCACATACGCCAAAGACCGACCAATTTCAAAGGCATAACAATTCTTGCGTTCCAAAATGGAGTTATTTTTTGTACCGTGCCAATGTCCTGAATCAGTACATGCATATTGCGAAACTGCATCCAGTTTAAAGTAAGTAACCCCTAATTCCTTATGCAATCGTATCAATTCATTGGCAAATGCATCGCGATAGCTACTTACAAGACATAAAAAACGAGACTCTTCGGTTTCCCATATGGGCAAAGTACCCCAAGGTTTGTCGTTTTCACTAACTGTACATTTAATGGAGTTTTTGAGCATATTACTTGAAACTGCGGCAGCCATAGGATTGAACCATAGCCCCAATTTCATACCGTATTCGTTAAGTTTGGCCTTTACTTGTTTTAGGGTATCTGGAAAAAATTTGGTATTGGGTTTCCAGTCACCTGTTTTTTGAAACCAACCGGCATCCACAACAAAAACTTCGATTCCCATTCCATGAGCCACATCGATTTCGCGTAGCATTCGTTTTAAGTTCATGGAATCGAGATATCGTTTTTCGTACCAGTTTTTCATTCGCTCCTGAAAGTTCCAGGTGTTATAAAAAATATAAGGTTTACGACTTTCATTATTGGTCGCCATGTCGTGTAAAATAAAGGAACGGTACGTTTGCGCAAGCATTGTTTCGTTTCCTTTTATAGCAACTGCTTCAAACCATATGGTTTGATAAGGTTTTGCCGGTTCAATTACCTGGCCATTGTAGTAATTACCTTTTACGGCACAAAGGTTTACTGAATGATCGGGATGCAAATTAAATTGGATAAAGGCATCGGGAACCTGAGACCCATGTTCGTACGCTACTAAAAACGCTTGTTTTTCGTCTGTTCCGGCCACCAGTGGACCCATCAGTTTTAGTGAGTCATCAAATTGGGTTTGTGCTATAACTCTTTCTGAAAGAGAAAAACTATGCACCATTTCATTGAACTCCGAAAGACGAATCTCTTTTATTTTATCGAATGCTTTGAAGGATGTGGCAAAGTACATTAAATTGTCGTTTCCGTTTACTTTGGTAAGAAGGTGTTTTGTTTTACTATATAACTCGTATCTGAAACGTACAACTGGATTGACTTTTGGAATTCGGAAAATAAGGCGTAATGATAAATCAGGATTTTCTTTTATACTGCCTTCAAAAACGTATTCTTTTGCCTGGTTGCGAAGGGTTAAAGCTTCTTTCAATTGTTTTACATCAGTAAGTAAACAATGGATTGGCTTTCCATCCACTTCGAAAATCGGTCCGCCGAATTGGTAAGTTATTCCTGTCTCCAGGCATTTGTAGGACCATAAGCATTGCTCTTTGTTTACAATGTTTAACTGTACTTTTTTATTGCCTCCAAATGGTTGTTTGGCACAGGATGTTATATAAAAGGCAAGAATTATTAAGAAATAATTTGTTCTCATCACTTTGAAATTTTACATAAATTGATAATTATATTAGACTTTATATAATGAACCACATAAACTCTAATAAATTTATTTTATAATAAAAAGTTTAGTTTGGGCCTGAATGAGGTTAATGTCCAATTTTGGGCTACCAATAATTGTTTTTGCCCCATTCCATGATTCCAAAACCTCGGTTGACTTTTCCTGTCCTGATTGCCGGGGCAGGTTAAGAACGGTGTGTACTGTATGGTCAGCCGTGTGGTTAATTCCTTCTTCAAGATTTCCCGCCATTATCTTATAGCTTCCATCTTTCAGTTGCCACATGGTCAGGTTTATCGGTTGATATTGTTTGATTTCATCCACATAGACGAGTCCTGACTTTTTCATCATTTCATTCATTAGTCTTGCTGTTAATACATAAGGGACCGGACTTCCCAGGATTTGATCCAAAGATCGTGCTTCGCTGCCTGATTCGCCAGGGAGATTGTTAAAAAATTCAGGGGCATCCCAAAAAATTAACTGCTTCCCTTTCGAATGGTTATAGCCCAAACAAGGAGAATTATAAACAGAATAGATTGTTTCAAGTTCCTTTTCGAACTTGTTTTGGGTAAATGGTTGAAAAAGAGGAAAAGTATTGGGCAATGAATTATAGATACCCTCTGTCTGGTAATTAAGGGTACCATTATACCGTATATTGTTTATGGCCGTATCGTTTGTAGATACTCCGATGATTTCTGAAATATCCTTGTCTAATCCGTCTGCCGGACTACCAAAAACTGCAACAGGTTTTCCTGATTCCAATATTTTAATAATAGTTTCTTTCTCCGATTGTTTCAAATTAACAGGAGTTTGAAAAATAAACATATCACTTTCCACATTAGGCAAATATTCTGATCGTGTTACAGACATTACCGGAACCGCCCATTTCATTAAAGTCCCTGTTTGTTCATCAATCCACTCTTTGATCGATTGATCTGGTCTGTTTTCTGATTTCCATTCCATGGCACTCCTGCAATAAACCATTGTTGGGCCGAATACCTCTTTCGTTTCTTTGGCATCAGAGAAAGCAGCATTTGTAGTTTTTGCGATGAAACTGACATCTTCTTCCGAAAGTAACATATTCCCCTTGTTACACCATGAAATACAACTTCCTGAAGGCATTTTCAATCCATTGGGTGTTTTAACGGCAGCATGGGAATATGCCCATATGCCCCAGCGCAGCTTTTCCTGTGAATTATGGATTATATCAAACATCTCCCAAGCGTCAAATGTTTCTGTAACAAAACAATGGTGTACTTTAGTGTCGGCGAGAACGGCTGCATGTATCAACAAATTACTTAATTGATATGTCCAGCCCCGTAATTGATTATTCCAAAAACCATCCGGACGTTGTCCTACTTCATTCCATGCGCCTGCCCATGTTTGGTCTATCCAGCCATCAAGGTAACCCTCTTTAGCTATTGATTCCAAGTCAAAACAATTAACACGCCAATCCGCTACTGCACTCGCTGCATTTGAGTAACCAATAACAAGTGCTTTAGGATTGGAAATTTTGACTTGTTTTACCAAATCTGCTGTGGCCTGACTCCACTTTGCAACTTTCTGTGTGTCTGCCGGCGCTGTTTTACCGTATGGTCCCAAACGCTCATATATGCCAACGCCCAAATAACTGTCCCTTAAAAGAATAACATCAAGCTTAATTGCTTTTGAAAGATCCCCCCATTGCTTTCCAAAAAACTCTGTTAAAGGAGTACCTCCAGGAATCCCAGTTGGGTAAGCTCCATATTTTTGTGGGTCTGCGGAAAGTTTGGCTTCAAGGTTTGGTACCCAGTTTTGAAAGGAATTAGGATGTTTTATTGAAAATGCCGATTTATCACCTCCGTAAACGCTTTGAAAACCTAATACAAAAGTACCTACTTTTATGTCGTTTAGTTTATATTTTTCTCTGGCAATTTCTTTAAGTATATGTACCAATTTTTTCAAATCGGCATAAGTCCATGTATCATAATTGATTACATTAGGCGTACCCAACTTTTCAAAGCGATCTTTCCATAACTGCATACGCTCCAGTGAGGTTCCTGATAATTGCCCTTCATCCTTTAACCAGCCCCAGCTTTTCATGTTTTTTGGCAGTCTAATTTCCTGGTTCAAATCTCCCTGCCATTCCAATATATAATCACTAATCCAACCAACATTGAGAAAAACACCCTTCCAGCCATCTATCCCTTCCATAAGGGGATAATAACGTTTCCAGAATGCTACGGCTGATTTTTCCATGTCTTTATGGTTAAACCAATAAAGATCTATTTCAAGCCAACGATCTGCCATGATTTTACCGGGAACAACATTACTATCACGTCTCGTAAAATCTGACCCTGAACTTTCCAAAATATTAGTTGACAGAATCAACAAAAAAATAAAAAAATATTGTTTCATAGTTATTGTTCCTTAATTAATCTGCCTTGATTCGAAGTATTTTATCAGGCAATCCTTTTGTTGAGGCCTTTATCCCTATTTCTCCTTTGCTTCGTGTGCTCCGGAGAACCATCAAACATTTTCCTTTATAGGTGGAACGTTTGGTTCCAACCCAATTCCCGTTGCTAAAAATATCTCCGTTTGCTGTTCCTGCCAAATAACCAACTCCTTCAACCGAGAAATTTATTGATCTGTCTGCATCGGGTACTGTTAAACCATTTTTATCAATCAACCTAACGTTAATGTACGCAAGATCAAGTCCATTCGCTTTAAGTTTAGTCACGTCGGGTTCTAATGCAATTTCAGTCGGTTTTCCGGCTGTTCTTAATATATGTTCAGCTACAAATACTCCTTTGTTTCGTGCAACAGCTTTTAGCTCTCCAGGTTTATAAGGCACATCCCAATCCATTTTCCCCTGATCACAATCTGCAAGTTTTTTAATCCCCAATGACTTACCATTCAGGAATAGTTCAACTTCTTCAGCATTGGTAAATGTTCCAACTTTTACTTTTTTGCTTTTCCAGTTCCAATGATCGCTCATCGGATACCAGTCCCATCGCCGGGTATCAGGTTTATCGAACCACTTTTTTCGTGCTCCATCTTCATCATAGACCATGATATGCAGCATGGGAAGGTCATCATAAAAACTCTGGTAATAATATCCTACAGGAGTCATCTCGTCCGAAATATCCAGGAAAGAGCGCCCCCAGACTTTGGTAGGCCAGACCGATTCTCCCAGATAGTCTGTTGCACTCCAGTAATAATGTCCTATCACATATTTCGTATCCATTTCCAGCCAGGAAAATTTTCGATGTTCACAATTCAGGTTGGTGCCTGTTTCTGAAGCTATAAACATCAATTGTGGAAATTTTTCGTGATCGGACCGGAACATGTTTTCGGTATAGTTCCAACTTACCACATCGCCATAAAAAGCCATTTCGGCTGGAAATGAATTTGTGAAATAATCATAGTCGTTTGAATGTTCCCATTCCTTTACAACCTTTTCGCGGGCAGGATATAATCCAACAGTAACTTTTCTTGAAGGGTCCAGTAAATGTGTAAATTCCACCATTCGTTTGTATAAACCTACGCCGTAATCACTTGCATCGGCAGGTGTTTCAAATTTTGGATCATGAAGTCCCATTTGGTTATATGTTTCGTTGCCCATACTCCAAATATAAACGCATGGATGGTTACGATCCCTTTTAATAAATGTGGCAAGATCTTTTTCCCAGTTGACTTCAAAAGATTCCTGTCCGCCGTAGTATTGTGATGTCCATTTGTCATAAGCTTCGGCAAAAACCAGAAAACCCATCCGATCGGCAACATCCAACAGTACCGGGGCATGCGGATTATGGCTCAGCCGAATTGAGTTACATCCCATTTTTTTCAGGAGTGCTAATCGACGTTCATACCCTTTTACTAATGCCACACTTCCAATACATCCAAGGTCATGATGCATATCACCTCCTTTAGCAATAACTTTTTTCCCATTGACTAGCAATCCTTTGTCAGGTGTCATGCTGATTTCACGAATACCAAACGTAGTCTCATATTCATCGAGTTGATTATCGTCGGCATAAACTTTCGAAACAACTTTGTATATGTTCGGGAATTCAAAAGACCAGAGCATTGGTGTTGGTATCTCAATTTCCTGATGAAACAGATAATTTTCTCCGGAATTTATCGGTACAACAGACGTAAACTCAACGACTTTTTTACCATCGGGGGTAATTATCTCTGTTACTAACCGGCATGTTTTTTTTTCGTTATACTCGTTAACAACATTTGTTTCCACTTTTGCCAATGCCTTGTCTTTATTAATAACAGGGGTGGTTATATACGTGCCATATTGAGGAATATGCAGCTTATCAGTTATTGTCAGCCAAACATCCCGATAAATTCCTTCTCCGGTATACCACCGCGAAGTTTCCTTCGTAGTATTATCATATTTTACAGCAATTACATTTTGCTTCCCGAACTTAATTTCCCGGGTTATATCGTATTCAAACCCGATATAACCATTTAATCGCTTCCCCAAATAAACTCCATTACACCATACCTCAGCAGCCCTGTAAACACCGTCGAAACTGATAAATACCTTTTTCTCCTTTGAGTCGGCTGGTACTTCAAAATATTTACGGTACCAACCCTTTCCATAAGGAAGCCATCCGTTTTCGCTTGTTGATTCGTTGTTACTGAAATTTTCACCAATGGACGCATCATGGGGCAACTGCACTATTTCCCATTTTGCATCATCAAACCATTCGGTAAATGCAGGACTTGCATCACCTTTCATGAATTTCCAATCGAAATTCAGAAGTTCTGTATGCCTAGGCGATTGAACGGCAAAAACAGGTAATAAAAGATATAATTGTGCAATTAGTATCAGGTATATAGTTTTTCTCATATTGGGTATTTATAAAAATTAATTTCAGGCTTTTTACAGTTACAGTTTAGAGCAATGCCCAACAACTGTATGTGTTACCTGTAAACGATACTTATTTCATGAAAAACTTTACGACCATTCCGGGATCAGAAATATCGCCCATAGTAGCTGCCAAAAGGCCAACCCGGCGGATTACATCTCCGGGTATTGTGACTTCATTCCCTTTAAAAATTACTTCTTTTGTTATATTAATTGGTTTGTCTCCGGCAAGATCCTGACCATAAACTTTATACTTACCTCCTTCAATATTAACTGGAAATTTAAGCGTTAGCGATTCATAATCGCCAAAAATTCCAATTGGAGAATCAATGTTGTAAATTGTTTGCTCAATGTTCATTCGTTGAAGAAAATATTTTCTTTTTATTCCCCGCCCAATTGTAGCTATGGCTACCGCTCCGTTTGGATATTGAGAAGAAAGTACAAATGGTTGATTGGAGTTTGGGTTAAGTACCTCTGGTAAAGGAAGTCCGCGACTTACTCTTGCCGGGGCGCTTTCGCATAAAGTATCCCCCGGGTTACGGCCTTTACACCAAGTGCACCAGGATTCTCGTTCTCCCATTATCCAACAATCTTTTAAAACTGCTGTATCAATTGAGTAGTTATCAGCACCAACGCCAAAAGGTTCGGTAATATGATGCCATCTTATTCCACGGGTTACTTCATCCATTCTCAATTTCATGTTGCGCCCAACTGGTGAAAAAACAAAATCTATTGTACCATTTGGCAAATTTCCTGAAAATGTATGTCGCTGAATACCGATGGCACAACCCAAGGCTGCTGCAATGTAAGGTTCATCTTCGCAATTAATAATCCCTTTTGCTCCATTTTTAGGTTTGTAATGCAATAAGCTGGAAATCCTTCTAATTGTAATTGGTTGGGCTACTACATTTTCCACGTCGTAGGTTCGGTAAGCATCGCCAATTTCAATAAATTTCTCATTCATTGAATGTTCGATAATTAAATTTGGGGCATATTTTCTTCCTAAATCAGTTAACATTTTCCGCCACTTGATATTATTAAAGTTTTTTCCCCAATCTACCTTCCAGTAAGTGATTCCGGCATCATTCGCAACCTTCAACCGATCAATCCAATAAGCAACAGAATCAACTTTCCCGAATACAGGAGCCTGCTGTGCACATAACCAAACTCCCAGACCTTTCCATCCTTTTGCTTTTACAGCATCCACCAGTTTTTTTGTCCGTTCAGTTGGTGTTCCCGTAAAAGAAGGAAAGCGTTCTTCATTCAGCTCTACAGATCCCAGATAATCATTATTAAGCATCCCGTTTCCATTTTGAGGAATATCCCATGAATCATCCATTACAAAAACTAAATCTTTACGAATTTGAGGAAAAAGGCCAATCCAGTTCATGTACAAACTGTCATGAAACATATTTCCCTCATTCATTGCTTCACGCATTGCTTCGTTAGAACTGTAGCTGCATATATATCCTTGTACATTCCAGGTGCTGAAATAATCAAATGCCGTTGATGTATTAGTCGTGACTAAGGATTCAATTGTCTTTGATTGCTCAGAACAGCTGGAAATAAGAATTAACAAAAATGGAAGTGTTAGTAGATATATCCTTTTCATTTTTTAGCTATTAGATTATGGTTTAATAAATTGATTGTAAAAATCTTTAAGGGTTCGTTGTATTAGAATTATCTGTTTACCAGAAAATGAACTATTTGGCAAGCGTGCCCAATACTTTTTTCGTTCTTATTTTCTGAAATTCGGATTTTAATCTGATGTTTCGAAGCAGAAAGCTCTCCATCCAATACTACGTACCATGGCAGGTAAAGAAATCCGCTCCAATATGTACAAATATTACAATTTTCGTATTTTTATGTTTCATAATAAAAGATTATATATTCGTTTTTAATAAGGAAAAATATCATCACTGATAAGCCAATTTATCTTTTGCTTATTTTTACCAGAACAACTCCCCTTGGCGGAACCTGAGTGCTGAATTTCTCTTTGTAAACGCCCAAATCTTTTTGTCGCCAAAGGTCACGAACAGACTGTTTCCCGAAAATTTGCAGTTCGGCCCAGTCAACAACTACTTCAGCAGCATTTTTACCCTGGTTAAATAAGCCGACAGCCTTTGAGTCATCGGCCATGTCTTTAACCATCAGAAAGCAGTCGTTTGTTTTCCGGATTACCTTTCCGCTCTTACCTAAAGGATCCTGATCCACTTCAATAACTTCAGGATTGCACAGGACATTAAGGGTAAATTCATCCAATTGTGCAATATCTCCCCCCAGAAACAAGGGTGACGCCAACAAACACCACAGCGACATAAAGGAATACTGTTCTTCCGCTGTCAGTTTAGTGGGTATATCCGGGATCCATTTGTTTCCTACCCGTTGAGTCCAACGCCCTAATATCAGATAGTCGGGATCATTCCACGCACCTGGTTTTACAAATGCACCATATTCGGCATTCCTCAGCGCAACTTCAAAAATACGCTCAGGCTCAAAACTAAGATCACCTCCGGTGCGCCAGCTTTGTCCACCGACTTTGGCTCCCCACTCCCATACTTTGCCCATACCATATTGGCAAAGGTTGAAAACCACGTCGCGTGGCTGACGCCGAAGGATATCGCCCATCAAGATGTAAGGCTTCTGCATTTCTTCCAGCGGCACCTTGCTATCAGCAGTTTTAGCTGCCTTTTCCGTATAGGAACACCAATCATATTTTAGAAAATCGAATCCCCAATTAGCAACGATCTGGTGGGCATCTTGCTCTTCATGCTGATACGAACCAGCAAAACGAGCACAGTCGAATGGCCCTGGTGATGAATAAATTCCAGCCTTCAAACCTTTAGAATGAATATAATCCACCAGACCCTTCATGTTAGGGAAATGGCCGTTTGGAAGAATATTTCCCTGCTCGTCCCTCAGCGGTCCGAAATGCAGGGGATCCTTGGTCCTACTGTTATTATTCTCGGTATTTGTCCAGCAACCGTCAATGTTTACATACTGATAGCCAACGTCGGCCATTCCGTTTTCGATAATGATATCGGCAGCTTCGCGCATTATTGTATCTGTGACCCTCCACTCATGGGCGTACCAGCTGTTCCAGCCCATCGGAGGTATCAGGGCCAATGTTTCCCCCGCGACGATCTTAAACTGCCGTTTCGCATGTCCAGCCTCATTCTCAGCTTTCAAAACAACGATATATTCACCCTGCGGTGGATTAGTTCCGGCGATGATCCCTGTCGCGGGGTCAAGTGTCAGCCCTTTAGGTAGTCCTTTAGCGAAAAATTTGATGGGCCGTTTACCCTGACAAGGAATCCGGTAAAGAAACGGATTTCCCGGTCGGCAACCATAAACCAAAGGGCCGTTGATACGGGGTTGAGGTTTAGGATGTGGCGTACGTATCTCGTAGGTTCCATGGGTTGCACAACTGTCTTTTTCGATGCCATACGATATTTCAGAGGTTGTTATCAATAAAGTGACAAACACCAATGCTAACACATAAGTAATTGATTTGTTTTTCATTAGTAAATAATTTTGCTTTCGTGATTTAATTGATTACTCATTAAAAAGTGAATAGAGACTTCAATCTCATACAGTCAAAATTGGATTGAGTGTTGCCTTTATCGGAAATGACTGGTTAAAAATAATGTCCGCTATTTTCTGAGGATCATTGATTGAAAAACGATGATCATTTGTCCGTTGTTCTGCCTTAATAATTTCAGTGAGTAAAATAATTCTTCCTCCAACTCGAATATAACTATCTGTAGTAGCAAAAACATGTACATCATTGGGTGCAACATTGTCCGTTAATCCAATAACCTGAAGAATGGGCACTTTAAAATCAGCAAGTGTTTTGAGGTTATCGGTTGCACTTGCTATCCAATTTATAGTATCGCAAACGGGAGCCACACAATAAATACAAGAGACCTTTGATGGGTTTCGAATGGCCCAGTTATACACGCTTATAGCCTCAGCACCCGATGCTTCTAAAACGGCTTTCGATGCGAATCCTTTTCCCTGAATCAGCCAGTCATAAAAGTTGTCCCCAATTCCCATGGCTATGGGATTTCCATTTAAATCTTGCGTATTTATATACACGATACTGTATCCTTTTGCTAAAAGAATGGAATCAACAGAAGAATTCAAATCTGGCAAATTGGCATTCCAAACCCATGGATTTCCGGCAAGCGCTTTCTTCGGCATCAGAATGAAAGCATCACGTTTATTGAAAATTATATTTTCTTTTTCAAAACCCAACCATGTCGTTTTCTTCTTCAATAAAACTTCATCCGAATGTCCGAAGGCAGTATTAAACGCAAGAACCAGTAAAAAGAATAATAAGCCTACTTTCTTGTTGTCAATTCTGACCTTAAAATTCCACCGTTTTGTGTTGAACAGGTATATCATGGGAAACTTTAATAAGTGGTTATTTTATTCTTCGAGTTGTATCAATATCTGGTTAACTCCTTCTAAATTGGAATCAATCGAATTGTTTGGCTGTTTTTTTCCATTTACCAGGAATGTCTTTACTTTTTGTCCTTTGCCAAAAACAATAATATCCAATACAGCATTTCTGTAATGAAGTTTTTTGACCTGGATATAATTGACGTCTTTTGGCAAGAATGGTGAAAATGTAAATGAATTGTTTTCGAAACGGAATCCGATTAAACCATTAAGAACCATATTTATATAAGCTGTTGCCGACCATGTTTGGTGCTTTGCTGAAGGCCAAATCACGTTTGTTGTACTTTTATAATTTTGCCATCCTCCATCAGGAACGCCGGTATAAGGGTTATATACTTCCCTGAAATCATAGTCTCCTTTATCGCTATCAAGAGCCAAGTGAGTAAGACCGTCCAGCTCGGTAGTAAAAGCATCGTAATTTCCGGCATGTACAGCGGCTTTTGCGTAAAATCCGTTCACCATGGGCCATATAATGTTATTATGCCTGCCTGGATATTCTTTTGAAAATCTTGGAAAATTGGGATATATAGATGTTATCCCAAATTTGGAAACAACAACATTTTTTGTCATGTCATACGCTTTCTCCTTGCCAATCACATTAAAAATAATGGCAAAAGACACTCCCAGCGCTTCTTGATATTTATCCACACCGCCTTTGCTGTTGACCAAATAATAAAATTTGTTTTCCTTTTCGTTATACAGATGTTTTAAAATGCTGGATTTTAAATTATCTGCTTTGTTTTGGTATTTATTTACAACAGCCACATTTTCGTTTAGTATATTGCCCATCTCTGCCAGTGCGAGGTAAGCGCCATAATAAACACAATTTGTGCTGAGACATTTAATTACTTTAGAATCTTTAGCCTCCCAGATTCCACAAAAAAAGCTCGTACTATCAAAAGTTGGGGCATCGTATCCTGCTATTCCGTCATTAAAAACTGATCCGCCGGTAAATAAACCATAATCCTTATCAAACACCGTTTTTTCAAGCTCATCCATGGTGTTTGCCGAACAACGGTAAGTTTGCTTCAGGAAATCCTTATCACCAGTTACCTTGTAATGATTAAAAGCGCCAATTACCCATATTATTTTGTCCCAGTATTGATGTCCAATTGTATCTTTGTTAATCGTAGTACACCATAAAGTTTGTTCTGCTACTTTTGGCCGCAACAAGCTTACTCCATTCCAGGAATTAATTGAATTATCTCTGGTCCAATAGGTTTGCCCGTCAGCGCCTGATGAAAGGATTCCTTTACGTGTATTGAGATCGACAGTTTGAACGGCAAGATTAAAAGCATCAACAAGATCGGCGTTATCACTAATAAAATCCTGGGCAAAGCCGGTTAAGGAAAAGAATATGAGACAGATGAATATAAGCTTTTTCATATAAAATTTAAAGAGTCTCTTACTTTTCATAAATTTTACTTTCAATTATTTTTGTATTCTGGCTGTCGTTTGAATCATCATATCTGGTTCCTACTGATTTATCAAAGAAATTATTTCTCACCACCTGACCATAAATACATCGGGATAAACTGATACCTGTGGAAAGATTGCTTAGTTGGTTATCCTCAATAATCGTATTTGTTATATCTCCGGCAATATTTTTTCCATCATACATACTACTGCTAACGGTAGTATAGAGAAATATTCCGGAAACCGCAGGAACCTCTGTAACAGAATCTAACGCTTTTTCAGATGAATCACCAGTAATATGATTATTTCGTATCTCATTTGCATACGCTTCAACTCCGTAATATGCACCTCTGTCGGTTTCCCTGGTGCAATTTATGCCTATTCCGGCCCGATGACTTTTTCGGGAAACACCGGTTATAATATTCCCCACTATCCGGTTGAAATAGTTTGGCGCAAAATAGTACATAGGAGAAGTAGTCGTCGAATTTGCATACCTGCAGCACCAGATAAAGACTCCATCACAATTTTCACTTACATTATCAGCCACAACACAATCGATGGAATTCCCAAACAACCAGTATCCCTTCGGATTATCAAAGATTATATTCTTATAGTATGTGGTATTTTCATTTGGATTGATAAGTGTAAAACGACTTGTACTATCGGGAATTACATCCCATTCTTTTTCCAGAACGACCGATTTTGCATCGGTATTAATTTGTTGAACTCTTCGGTACTGCCCCAGACCCTTGCCATCAATAATCATTACGGCCAGGTGATTGTATATATTCGCCTTCGGAATCACAAAAGGTCCCGCAGTTTTACCAACAAAAACAGTATTTGAAGTTGAGCTTGCAATCGCACCATAATTGTGGTTCGCTGCAGGGGTTTCATTGCACAATGCTTCCCCGTCATTCCAATTTTCATTCATTGGATCTTCCGAAGATCCCGTATGAGAAACAGAATTACGATAAACGTAAGCATTTGCCCGAAACATAAATCCATGTTTCTCTCTGTTGATTTCCTGATGACCTACAATGTTGTTATTTTCAAGGAAAAGATAGTCCCCGGTATAAATGAATACGCCCTGTCCAAATTCAAAATTGTTATTTTTAACTGTCACATATTCACTTACGTAGTTATGTGATTCCAGATGAAATCCTTTGAAATCGCAGTTCGCAATATAAAACCTTTCCCGACCAATAACGCATGAAGGAAGTCCCCTGCGATCTTTTTCCGTTTCAGTAAAATCATAATCCAATTTCACATTGTAAATGAACATTTCCGAAGCTGTTCTGCTTTGGGTATTTTCAACTCCCTGCCAAATGACCGACTGACCGAGATTAATAAATATATCCGGCCTTGTTGTCACGTCCTTTGGTACTATTATGCTCATATTGGCAAGACCTACATGCCCATCAGTAATTGCAGTTCCTGTGCAGGTTATAAAATCTTTGTCTTTTCCGCAATAACTGATTATTGTTCCCTGTTTGCTTTCACCCTTCAGTACTACATTTTTAGGTAAATCCAACCTGGCAATTTTATAGGTTCCATTGGGAAAATATACAATTCCGCCATTCTTGTTGGCGCCAGCTTTATTTACAAGGGATTGAACTGATTTTGTTACATCAGCTAAACCATCCGAAACCGGAACCCGATATATATTGGTCCAGTTAAAATGGCTAATCCATGAAACACCCATTCCCAGTGGGTCATACTCTTCTGCAGTACCTTTGGGCTGATCTAAAATCGTCAATTTTTGATCGTTGTCGAGTCTACCCCAATATCCACCTCCATCATTGGATACTTCAACAAAATATTCTCCTTTCGGAATATTCGTAATGGTAAAAGTTATACAATATGGATTAAAATCATCAACTGTAGCATTATAAGTACCGTTAGAACCGTTGTTGAGTCGAACTTTCGTTAGCTCTATTCCGGCAGTTACGCCAAATTCCTTAGAGTCAAAATTTCTGCCAACGACTTTCACCGACAGTCCTTCGAACGCTTCACGTTCTGACAGGAACAATGCTCTTGCAGCATTAAGTTTTTTCGGTAAACTCCATCCCGCATTATTTTTGACCCAAACAGAATATACTCCCGGAGGTGCATCAATGGGCAATACGGCTACAATGAAATTTCCATTTCGATCGGTTTGTATTATTTCTGGTTTTATTGCTCTAACTGACGGTTCTGACATTGTGGATCCATCAAAATTCCGATCAATGGCAATTTCAAGTTTATCACTTTCCATAAAACCAAATCCATTTATTCTGAATGTTTTACCTGGCTGAACGGCATCGGACATGTTAAGTATTTTTGGTATACCTTCCCAGTCCAAGGCCATGGAAAATTGCGGAAAGCCTATCAATAACCCCAAAATACACGTTAAATTAAAAATGCAATATTTCATATATTTTGATTCTAATTTAAAAATTTGATTATCTGTTCATTACTGAAGTTATAGGGATATAACTAAAAAGTAATCAGGATTGATTAGAAAATGATAAGGTTATTATGGTTTAAGTTTAATTCTCAGGCTACCTCCTTTGATTATATCTTGGTGGTTTATAGTATATTTTTCATATCTCTTTCCGTTAAGTTGAAGTGTATTAATTAAATACATATTTTTATCAGCGCTTTCAGTTGAAATAGTAAACATCCTGCCTGGGTAATATTGTGGATCAAGTGCTATAGTTATTTTATTAAAAGCAGGAGTTGTAATTTGATAATTGATATTGCCGGGACAATCGGGATAAATGCCCATCATTGAAAATACCAACCAGGCAGATATGGTTCCACAATCATCATTCCCTGGCAATCCATCAGGGGTATTCCTGAATTTTTCGTTGATTAGCTTCCGAACTTGCTGTTGTGTTTTCCACTCTTCTCCTTTTACATAGTTATACAGGTATGGATAAGCTAAATCGGGCTCATTTGTAATGTCGAAGTATCCCTTTGCAAAACAAGTATCCAGCTTACTTGTAAATCTTTTTGACCCTCCCATTAATTTTATTATCCCTGGAATATCGTGGGGAACCATGAACGTGTAATTCCATGAAGTTCCTTCCACAAAATAATCGCTTCTATTGCTCGTCGGATTAAATGGTTCGGCCCAATTGCCATTATACAGTTTGCCACGCATAAACCCTGTTGATGCATCGAAGCTATTTTTATAAAACATGGAACGATTATAGAATTGATTATAATCATCGTTTTTCCCTAAAGCCTTTGCAATTTGAGCCAGATTCCAGTCAGCAATACAGTATTCGAGCGAAGTGGAAACGGAACCCCACACAATGTGCAGATCTCTCATGTTTTCATAAAAATATTGAACATTGGGCGAGGTAAATTGATGCAGCATATTTTTAGCATCTTCCGGAATATATCCATAGTTTAACCAGTCATCCGTTCCGGGTCGCATATAATTTTCTTTTTCAGGAGTTAAAGCGTTATGCTTCATCGTTTCATATGCTGCATGAATATCAAAATCCCGTATCCCCCGAAGCCAAGTATCGGAAATTACCGGTAAGGACGGATCACCCAGCATTGCATTCGACTCTATACCTGCATATTCCCATCTTGGTAACCATCCTCCTTCTTTTGCCATTCCCAGAAGAGATTTTACCATGTCCGATTGTTGCTTTGGATAAACGAGGGACAAAAATGGGTGCAGATTCCGGTATGTATCCCAAAGTGAAAAGACTGAATATCGGGTATAGTCTTCCACTTTACCAATCGCATCACTCTCCATTTCAACATACTCTCCATTTACATCGTTAAAAACACTGGGATGAATTAATGCATGGTATATTGCGGTGTAAAATTTAGTCTTATCATCTTCGGTTCCTCCCTCTACCTGTATTTTCGACAACTCAGTATTCCAGGATTGTTCTGCTGCCGTTTTGGTGCTTTCAAAATCGAACCCTGGTTGCTCTTGTTCAAGATTTTTACGGGCATTTTCAATGCTTACATAAGAAATTCCTACTTTAACAAATATTTTTTCACTTTCCTGAGTGTCAAATGAAAAAAATGCCCCTATGTTGTTCCCTGCAATCTCTCGTTTAAATACTGGATACTCTCTTGTATCATTCCAAGCTCCGGTGTCCGTGGGTTTCCTACTAACTTGGGCAACAAAATAAACGGTTTGTATACTTTTAAGCCCACATATATTGCCTATGTTTTTAAACCCTTCCACTTCAGTATCAGAAATTCGTTGCAATGCTCCTCCTTGCTGGGTAGTAAGCCCTAAACCCAAATTTATAAGGATATTCGACCTTCCTTTTGGAAAAGTGTAGCAGGATAAGCTAGATCTTAGTGTAGTGGTAACTTCTGCTTTAGTATTGAATTTATCAAGGTATACTGAATAATATCCTGGGCTGGCAAATTCCTTGGAATACTCCGACCGGTATTCTTCCGGATTTAAATCTAACTTTCCGGTTGTAGGCATTAGGCAGAATATGCCCATATCAGAACAACCAACACCACTCATGTTGAGATGAGTAAAACCACAGATATATTTGTTTCCGAAATAATAAGGACTTGGACCACTACTTTTTGTTACCGGATCGTACGAATTAAAAGGTGAAATCGAAACCATTCCCCACGGCCTGACAGCCCCGGGATTGGTGTTGCCTCCATTCGATGTTCCAATGAATGGGTTGACATAGTTAATTAAATCCCGGGTTTGGGCATTCAATACAATGAATAGCCCAATAACAGTTGCTATTAATTTAATTGACATGGCTAATAACGCACGTTGTAAAGTGTTCCTTCAAACTTAATTTCATTGGGATCTTCGAGTGTATAAGTAACAATAAGTGGTGCATTCTTAACAAAGCTATTATTTGCAATTTCTCCGGATGCCCATGACGTACCACTCCAAAGTTTTTTGTCGTAGTTTATTGTAACAGGAACCTCTTTCCCATTTTGTTTTGCCGTCAGCTTTAAAAGTTGACCCACTGTAACATCCTTATATTCTGCTACTCTGTAATATTTGTCGTCGTTGCTTTTTAGTGAGCAAACTATCCGTATATCGGAAACTGCGTCGAAATTTTCAATCGTTGCCTCGTATTTATTCTTTTCAATTTTCTTAAAATCGACCGATAGCTTCACAATATTTTTAGGCACTACAACATCTTTCTCCAATCCAAAATCATATTTTGGGTCAGAATATTCGCCATAACCTACTAAGGCAATCTGTTCTGGTCCGAGAGTGACTTCATTGCCATTAATAGTGGGTTTAAATCCTGCGTCGGAAAATAAAAGAGCCCCATTCGTCGAGAATCGGGTATTCAGTGTCACCTTTTGAATACTTTGCGATGGATTAACGATGGTATAAAGTGCCCCATCTTTGTTTTCAGCTTTAAAACCATAAGGCATCCTTGAAATTGGCATTTCACCGAATGTTGTAATTTGTCCAAATTCCTGAAGATCGTAATAAACTTTCTGGATTTTCGCAAACCATTTGCCATCTGCTTCATTCAGCAGCTCAAGGTTTCCATAATAGGAGTTAAACCAGCCGCCTCTCGCGAGAGACAATAAAAGCATTCCACGCCATGCTGCATTCCCACGCTTGTAGGCTGATCCGGTAGTTCCAACCATAAAGGCTGCATTATCAATTTTTGATAGAGGAAGACCGTTATTTTCATAAAGTCTTACCTGCTGATCGGAAAACATATCCATTGAACGCCAAAAATTCACGCATGGAATATCTGCTGCCCGTGGATCACCACAATACATTGCATCAAAAATATCGAGAAAGCTGCTATTCATAAATTTAGGAAACCCGGTAAATGTTAACCATTCGAGGTATCCATTGTATGCAACAAATACAACATCCGGATTCTTTGCTTTAAAAAGCCGCATGGCTGCACTAAAAGCGTTAAAGTTCAAGTCGTAAATCTCACGCGGAGTAAAAATTTTCTCTGCCTCAGGAGTTGCTGCCATAAACCAGGCAAAATCGAACTTGTATAAACGTATTCCCTTGTCGTACCATAGTTGTAAGCTTGTCATAAAATGATCTAAAAAACCTCCTGTAAAAAAACAAGCGATGTCCCTTTTTTTATTCAACGAATTCTCCCATTCAGGTACGGGATTTAGTTTTCCAACATTATTGGATGAAAACCACAAACCTGGCTTAATGCCATTTCCCTGACATCGTTTTATCCATTTTTCATAACCGTTTTCACTCCAGTTATTTTTACGCCATACCCGGTAACCCCCATTTTTATCAAACCAAAAATCATCTATTACATAGTAATCAATCTGTACTCCAAGTTTTTTTAACCGGATTATCTCATTTAATTCTTTCATAACCAGCGATTCGGTTAATTTAACTGTATCCGCTGCTTCATCGTAAGCAGACCAGCTAACATAGACCGACGTTGGCTGTTTCAATCCTGCAAAGATTCCCTGTGAATAAACGGTACCTATTAAAAGAAGATTTAAAATAAAAAAAATAAAAATTGGTTTCATTTTAGTTGGAGTATAGTCATAAGTATAATATTCACAATAGGTTGTGATAGAATTGTTTACATGAAAGCTCACCTCTTCTTTCAACAATAAAACGGACAAAAAATATTTTTAGATAAGATAAATAGAGAGAAGTCTCACTTTAGAGTTAGAAAACTTAGCGTAGTCAGAGACTACGCTAAGTGCTTCATATTGCATTATTGAACGATGCTCCAAGTGTAGTTTGTAACTACACCCGGGCAATCGACTTTTATGTCTCCCCTTTTACAAAGAAATTAAATAATTAATATCTCGTTACTCAGTTTTGAAATCGGGCTTCGGCAGCCGGAATTGGGAAATACAACCCGGTATATGGAGGATTTATGTCACTTTCACCAGGTCTGTCTCCAGGTCCAATAGGAAGTTTAAATGCCTTCAATAAGTCTAAATATCTTCCATCAGGGGTCAACTCAATTGCATATTCATCAAGAATAATTTTCTGAGTAATATTAGCCGTCGTCAAAAAGGCTGATGAATTTTCAAAATTTACACCTGCAATTGTGGCATCCCAGGCCCTTTTTCTTATGACATTCACATCGGCTGCAGCTCCGGCTTTATCTCCACTCCCAAATTTGATCATTGCCCTGCTGAGATACATTTCGGGCAACCTGATTACCGGGAAGAATGAAAATACAGCAACTGGCGACCTGTAATATTTATCTATCCACACTGCAGGATTAGTATCTTGTGAATACTGGTAATTGTACACTGTATCATACGCTTGTCCAGCAGCTAAAGCTTTATATTCTTTAACATAGTAATATACTTGTTTAAACCTTTTGTCTCTTTTGGCTACATCAGTCGCCTGCAGATTGTTATCAAGCCAATTAATGCGTTTCACAAAAGCCTGACTTAAATGATAAGCACCCCAATTGCCAAAATGGAAGCCTGGATTTCTTCCACCATAGGGATTCGGAGTATCATATCCATTTTCTTTTGAAATTACTACACCAATAATCGGCATTTTCGTCCCCGGGAAACTTTCATAAGGCATTTGATAGAAAACAACTTCCTTAACGCCCAGATAGTTGATATGCTCATTCTTATTAAAACAATCGACAGGGTTTGCTACAAGTTCATAATCAGGATTTGAGATAACATAATCAAATTCTGCTTTGGCTTCTGTAAATTTACCCATCCGCAGGTAAATTCTCCCTAACATTGCAGAAGCGACATATTTATTAGCCCTGCCTTTGGCATCGTATGATGTGGGCATATTACCTGTTGGCTTTGCTGGCAACTTGTCTTTAGCTTCCAACAAATCGGCTACAATTAGATCATAAATCTCTTTTACCGTACCAATTTTAGGGTTGTTAGCTTCTTCCATGTTCTTTGCAACAGTTAGACGCAAAGGAAGTATGGCAGCGCTGTTAGTTCCATCTTTATCATAAGCAGGACAATACATTTTCACAAGGTACGCATAAGTCCATGCTCTTAAAAAATGCAACTCGCCAACAATTCTCGTTAAATTAAGTTCCTTAGCAGCAGCAGATTCTTGAGGAAAAGGATTACCGGATGCAAATTCCAAGGCTGCGTTTGTTATAGCAATAGCTTCATAGCAGTGAATAAAGACTTCATTCGACCTGTCATTTGTAGAATTGAACTTTGACCTGTCATAAGCCGGAAAACCACCATTCGAAGAACCAGCAAAGTTTGTGCATAATTCAGACATTGTAAAGTCGATATAATTCTCCATTTGTACCGCGTTATTGTACGACTCGGTCTCCATATTATGATAACCTAATCCGACCGAATTTTCAAATTCCGCCAAACTTTGCCATGGCGCCTCAGGAGGATTAGTGAGTTCGAAAAACTTATCATTATTACAACCAGGTAATAAGAATAGAATTAATATAAACGACAAAATATACTTTTTCATATTAATAAAAATTAATTATTTGTTAGTTAGTTAAAACTTAAGTTGTAATCCAAAATTAAAAGTTTTTAATGATGGTAAAAACGCGCTATCCACGTTACCACCACCATTTAAAGCAATCTCAGGATCATATCCAGGGTACTTCGTCCAGGTCAAAAGATTTGTACCACTTACGTAAACCCTTAATCCCTGGATATTTAATTTTTTAACAACAGCCTTGGAAAGATTATAACCTAATTCAAGATTTTTCAACCGAATATAATCTCCTTTATACATATAGCGGGTACTGCTAGTTTGGTCGTTGCTATAGTCAACTGTTCCGTTAACTTCTTCTCCTGCCGCGTTGACGGGTTTTTTCCATTCTCCGGCTGCATTCATATCCCAATCGTATAATCCCTCCCATCGTAATTCAGGATATTTTGCATTGGTATTTGACGATGTCCAGCTATTGTTAACAAGATCCTGCCTGATAACATGATTCCCAACGCCGACACCAGTTGACGTCCACTCATCCTTGTCGAAAATGTAATTTCCGCCAGAAAAGATAAAACTAATACCTAAATCAAATCCCTTGAAAGTAAATGTGTTATTTAGACCTCCAAAGTATTTGGGAGCACTGGTTTTGCCTTTAAGAATCATCTTATTTTTATCAAGATTTGCAGTGGTCGCGGGGATTAAATTGCCGGTATGTATGGTCTCACCTGTTTCCATGAATTTGTCGTAATCAATTTCATAGATCATATCTACACCGTGAACAGGATCGACACCTGCAAATTCCGGATAATAGAAAGTCGATGCTTCGCCGCCTTTACGGTAAATTACCTGTGCACCACCATAATCAAGATCACCTAAAATAATACCTTGTCCTCTCTTTTCCATATCAGCGGTTAACGCTACAACTTTATCCTTTGACAAAGTTAAATTTACATCTGTTGTCCATGTAAATGACGATGTTGATACGTTTTTGCTTGAAAGAGAGAATTCAAAACCCTTGTTTTGAATTTCTCCTAAATTACCCCAAATTACGGAGGAACCACCACCAACAACACCAGTTGAAGGAGCAACTTGTGCAGCTAAAATCAAACCGGTAACATTCTGAATATAATAGGCAATAGAACCGGATAACCTGTTATTTAATAATGTAAAGTCAATACCGCCGTCATAACTTGAAGTAGTTTCCCATGTTATACCCGGCGTACCAACATTAACCAGAGCTGTACCGACAGTCAAAGTACCGTAAGCATAAGGACTGAAAGAGTTTTCATACCTGGTAACATTTAAACTATTCGGAACTTTGTTGTTACCGGTCTGACCTACGCTGCCTCGCAATTTGAGTTGGTTAATAAAGCTGATTCCTTTTAAGAAATTTTCTTCTGAAACGATCCATCCCAAAGAATATGCTGTAAATACTCCCCAACGATAGTCAGCGCCCCACTTGGAAGAACCATCCTGACGAATACTAATGCCCGCAAGATAACGATCCTTTAATTTGTAATCAGCTCTTCCAAAATATGACCTTAAATAATCCTCGTTTGGATCAAGATAACCTTGCATTAGAGTCCTATTAGCCTGAGTCATACCTAATTGATGATAGCTCCCTATTAATCCATTAGCTTGCATGTTATTCGTGTAACTATTCGAACGTGATGACTCAGTACCAGCAGTGGCCGTTACATTATGAATTCCAAAAGTATTGTTATAACTCGCGTAAAAGTTATAGTTTAAACCATTATACATAGTTGAACTTTCATAAGCAGAAGATCCTGAATAAAGACCTGCGACATCGTTCAGGTATTGACTGGCCCAAGTGCCATAATTATTCTGAATAACATCAAAAGCGCCTTCTGCCGTTACTGATAAACCTTTTACCCAAGGGAGCTTATACTCTAAAGATACACCACCAAGTGCCCTATATTGCTTAACTTTATCTATCATCAATGCAGGATCGTCTGTAGCAATGGGATTTGTTCCCGCATTTGGATTCCAATATCCTGAAGCATTAGTTGCATCATAAATTGGAAACCAAGGCAATGCTGATCTGGAAACTGTTGGGAATCCACCAACAGTTGAACCGCTACCACCAAAAGCGCCAGTTCTTGCGTTTTTCAGACGATCATTCGCGGTATGGCTGAAATTTAACCTGATTGTTGCGGTTAAATCTTTAGCAACTTCGTAATTAACATTAATACGACCAGTTAATCTGTCTAAATTATTATTTTTTAATACGCCTCCATCATTTCTGTAACTGAAAGAGGTAAACATACTTCCCTTATCAAAGGCTTTTGTAGAAGATATATTTATATCATGGTAATGACCCGTTTGCAACATTTTATCAAACCAATCGGTATTGGTAGCTAATGCGGCAGCCCTTGTGATTGGAGTAGTAAAGTTAGGCCTATTCATAACTAAAATTGGTTCAAAAGGCGTTAGTGAAGAGTTTGAACGCGCTTTATCGACCAATGCAAACCAATCCGCTGTGTTAGTATATCCAATATCTTCAGGGGTTTTAGTAAGACCACTTATACCACCTGAATAATCGACATTGATAATTGCCTTACCAGATTTGCCTTTCCCTGATTTAGTTGTAACGATAATAACCCCGTTTGATCCCCTGGAACCATAAATAGAAGTTGCTGCAGCATCTTTTAATATCTGAATATTCTCCATGTCACTAAGGCTAATCAATGACATTGGATCCTGTCTCTGGGTACCTTGGCCACTAGCCTGATCTAAGCCGCCGCCGGAATAAATTGGCATGCCGTCAATAATCCATAAAGGATCGCCTCCCGAATTAATGGAATGTGCCCCTCTAATTCTTATAGAGAGCGGAGCACCTGGTGTTCCACCTTGTGATGAAATTTGTACACCCGAAGATAATCCTTGAATTGAACTCACTATATTCCCTGAAGAAGTCTTAATCTCATTAGAGTTAATTGAAGTGATGCTCCCAATAACGTCGCGTTTTTTCTTAACCCCATATCCTACAGCAACCACTTCTTCAAGATCGACAGTCTCTTCTTCCATTACTATTTTGATCAATGATTTCCCGGCAACGACCACTTCCTGTGTTTTCATTCCAACAAATGAAAACACGAGTGTTTTGGCATCCGCAGGCACTGATAATCTGAATTGTCCATCCACATCTGTGACAGTACCAGTGGTGGTTCCTTTCACTACCACACTCACCCCAGGCAAAGTAAGCCCTTTACTGTCTTTTACTGAGCCGGAGAGTTCTTTTTTTTGCTCCGCATTTGTTTCAGACTTGATGATGCGTGGCAATTCTTTCATTTCAGAAGGAAGAATTACAATCTGCCGGTCATAAATCTTAAATGTGTTCCCAGTCCCATTTAATAGCTCATTCAGAATAGATTCAACTTTTTCATCTTTAGCATTAAGACTTACCTTGCGATTGACATCGATAAAATCTTCGTTGTAAAAGAAGACAAACTCGCTGCTCTTTTCAATCTGCTTAAAAGCCTCTTTTACTGTTATTTCATCGAGACTTATGCTCAATTTAGTTTGCTGGGAGTAAGTGCTGGCTGATACCCCAAGTAAACCCGCAAAGAAAAAAGCGAATAGTAGTTTCATCTTTTTTAATAGATTTCCTGCACTTCTTTGACCAAAGTGCGAATTCACATCCTTTTTTTTCATACTTTTGATTGTTTGTTTTAAGCGTTGATAATTATTGACGTTTATATTAAGTCCGGGGAGTGTTGACCGCATTGCCCGGATCTTTTTTTATCGCATAGGCAAATAATTTATTCTACTATTTATGAATATTTTATCCTGATCAATCCGAAACGAGATAGGTGCCGCATCCGAAACAACCTTCATGACATCTTCCAACGATTCTTTCAGATCAAGTTTTCCGCTGATTTTCCTGTTTAGTTCTACACTGCTTTCCGTAACAAAACTGACATTGTAAAATCGCGATAGTCTTTTAAATACATTAAGAATGCTTTCACTGTTAAACTCAAGCAAACCTTCTTTCCATGAAATGTAATAGTCTACATCCACATTCGATTCAACACTCATTTTGTTGTCAGCTTTATTATAGACCGCTTTTTGGTTTGGATTTAGTTTAATCTCTTTGCCCAAAAAATTCATCACACTATTCTCTTTCAGGCTCATTGCTCCTTCAACCAGAATCACTTCCAACTCATTATCCGAATCATTGTCTCTAATGTTAAATTTGGTACCATGTACAGTAACATTCATGTTATCGCTACTTACAATGAAAGGAATGTCCTTATTTTTGAATACATCGAAATAAGCTTCACCACTTTTCAGAAATACTTTGCGATTTTTACCTGAGAATTTTTGAGGGAAAATAAGTTTTGAGCCTGCATTTAGCCAAACTTTTGTGCCATCTGACAATAGAATGTTTGAACGCATGCCATAAGGAATTACGACCTGAACCATTGCATTTGGATCAGTTTTCCGATTGTAATTGATGATGCTGTCCTGATTGATTTTAATTTGGTTTCCTGCAGCATTAAACTGAAGGTCTGTTTGTTTTTCCTTCAATAAAATTTCTTCCCCACCTGAAAGGATCAATTTTGCTTCATTGATGTTTGAAAGTGAACTTGCAATTTCTGTATACTTTTCGGTATTTTTGGCAAAATAGAAAATAGGAATGGCTGCACCGATGGATAAGATTAAAACAAAGAGCGCCGCATATTGCATCAACTTTCTGAATCGGAAAGTTCGTTTAGACTTATGGTACAGGGTGAAAAAGATTTCGATTTTCTTATAGATTTCATATCCATCGTCTTCCTGAAGATCCTTCGTATTATACCTAAGTGCAGAAACAATTTTTTTTGCTGCATCGATATCTTTTGATAAGTTTGGATTTTTGCGGACAAGGTTTTCCCAATCTTTTTGGTCAATGCCCCTGTTTACCCAGTTAATGAAATTCAAATCCGGAGTAAAATCTTCTACCGAATATTTAATGTATTTTTTATCCACGATGAAAGCTTTTGACTATTAAGTCCTGTATGCTTCATTTTGTGGACACAAAAAAACATGCTATAAAACATGTTTTTTGAAAAATGTAAATAAAAGTAGGATTGGCAGTTTCAACTGGTCATCAATAATTTCTCTTAATGACTTTATTGCCCTAAAAAGCAATTTTCTGGCCGAATCGTGTTTCAGTTGCATAATGTCGCAAATTTGGTTATATTCCATGCCGCATTCGAAACGTAAATAGATGATTTCGCGTTGTCTGTCACTCAGTTCGTTAAACGCTTTCTGAAGAGCTTTTTCATTTTTCGATGCATTCTCCTTTTCTGCAATTTCTTCTTCAAGTGCAAAAGGAGCATCAAACTTCAATGGCACGAAATTCACAAATTCAATTTTTTTTCTTTTGTCGATTTCTTTATAAATAGCATTTTTTAAAGCTCTGAACAAATAAAACCTGATGTTTTCGGTCATACTAAGTTTTTCACGAGCCTGTATGAGTTTAAAAAAAACATCCTGAATACAATCTTTAATGAATTCCGGGTCGTCTTTAAATCTGATGCCATACTGAAACATTGAATGGAAATATTGAAAATATACGTAGGAAAGTGCTGACTGATCGCCAGCTTTAAAATTTTCCCATATTTTGCTTTCCTTTATCAACTTCTTTTATTAAAGTGAAGCAAAAGTATAAATTTTTCACATACACCAGAAATTTGCCATTATTGATCAAAAGATCATTTGGTATGGAAGTATTAACCTAATGAGTTATGGTAGTGCAGAAGAAAGTATGATGCGGATTTTAAGTCCTGGCATCGCTTTTGAGCTGAGAGAGAGCACAAAAAGATGGGATAGTTTAATATTTCGTTGAATCACCAGGGACCTGTGTCTTCGAACTATCTGAATTCACAGCAATAAGAAAGGATGTGAGATTTTCTTAAATTTGATGTCTATATTTGGATTCAGGGTCATCAAAATTGTTAAACCGTCAAAACCGAAATCATGAAAAATTGCTTCCTTCATTTTAGCTTACCGAAAATTTTATTGTCGTCCTGTTTATTTCTCATGCTGACCCAATCGAAAGCCCAGGATAAATCTGCTCTCACTGCCAACTGGCCCGAATGGCGGGGTAAATACAATACCGGAGCCGTCACGGCAGGAAATACCCCAGTTGAATTCAGCGAGACCAAAAATGTGAAATGGAAAATTGAAATCCCGGGAAAGGGCCATGCAACACCAATTATCTGGGGAAACCAGATCATCATTCAGACAGCTGTGGCTACCGACAAGAAAGGTGAGAAGCCGGATGCTGCCGGTAAACCAGACAGTCCGATGGCTCCAAACCAGACAGATTTGGTGCATCAGTTTAAAGTTATTTCAGTTGATAAAGCCTCCGGTAAAATTAACTGGCAAACTGTCGTCAAAGAAGTTATACCCGCCGAAAGGACCCATGAACTGGGAAGCTGGGCCTCCAATTCTGCGTCGACTGACGGTCAGAATATATTTGCCTATTTTGGCTCCCGGGGTTTGTATTGTCTCGACATGAAAGGGAAAGTCCTATGGGAGAGAAACTTCGGACAGATGGATATTGTTGCCAGTTTTGGCGAAGGAAGCACTCCTGCTATTTACAAAGACAAAATTTTTGTTCCATGGGATCATCAGGGCAAATCCTTCCTTTATGCTATCGATAAGAAAACAGGGAAAGATATATGGTCTGCAGAAAGAGAGGAAATCACCTCCTGGGCCACACCCTTGATCGTGGAAGTAAACGGGAAAGCTCAGATTATAACCAGTGCCACCAATAAGGTCAGAAGCTATGATGCAGAAACCGGACAAGTGGTCTGGGAATGTACCGGCATGACCAAAAATGTTATTCCTTCTCCTACTTATTGTGATGGAATAGTTTTCCTGGTAAGCGGTTTCAGGGGCAATGCCGTCAAAGCCATCGATCTGGCAAAGGCAAAAGGCGATATCACCGGAACACCTGTCATCATTTGGGAATATAACCAGGATGCTTCCTATGCGCCCAGTCCCTTGCTGATGGATGGAAAACTCTATTTCCTCAAAGGAAACAACGGCATCATGACCTGCCTCAACGCCAAAGATGGGAAAGTCATTTACAGCAACCAGAAACTGGATGGAATCAACAACATATATTCTTCACCTACCGGTAACAATGATAAAATTTACTTAGCTGCGGCAGGCGTCGTAGATGTAGTCAAAGCAGGCGCTAATTTTGCATTATTGTCCAAAAACACGCTGGACGACACCTTCGAAGCATCTCCGGTAATCGTTGGCAATGACCTGTTTTTAAGAGGTTACAAATATTTATATTGTATCTTCGAAAAATAGGATAAATCCTTAACTTATGAAGGAAACCAAACTCAATAGAAAATTTATCTTAGGTATTACCCTGGTTTCTGCCATGGGCGGACTGCTTTTTGGGTACGACTGGGTCGTGATAGGAGGTGCGAAACCTTTCTATGAACGCTTCTTTGACATTACTCAATCTCCTCATTTACAGGGATGGGCAATGAGCAGTGCCCTGATCGGTTGTTTTATCGGAGCCATGATATCCGGATTTCTTTCCGATCTCTACGGCCGGAAGATTCCATTAATCGCCGCTGCATCCTTATTCACCATTGCGGCCATTGGCACAGGGGCGGTCAACCATTTCACACCATTCGTCATTTTCAGGATGATCGGTGGGATCGGCATCGGATTGGCATCTGCCATTTCTCCCATGTACATCGCCGAGATATCTCCTGCAAAAATGCGTGGCAGATTGGTGTCTGTGAACCAGTTAACCATCGTTATCGGAATACTCGCAGCACAGATCATCAATTACCTGATTGCCGATAAAGTAACAGTAGGAGGCACGGATCAGTCCATTCTTCAATCCTGGAACGGTCAGTCGGGCTGGCGCTGGATGTTCTGGGCCGGAAGCTTTCCCGCCCTGCTGTTCTTCTTTCTGGCTTTCCTCATACCCGAGAGCCCCCGCTTCCTTGCGAAATCAGACAGATCGGAGGAAGCGCTCCTGATACTTGGAAGAATTGGTGGCAAGAAATATGCCTTACAGGAAATGGAGAGCATAGCTGAAACCTTGAAAGGCTCCCCGAAGAAGGAAAAATGGAAAATTCTGACCAACAAAAAGATACGTCCGATTTTGGTACTGGGAATCATACTCGCCGTCTTCCAGCAGTGGTGTGGCATCAATGTGATTTTCAACTATGCAGATGAGATCTTTACTTCCGCGGGATACTCAGTCAATGACATGCTTTTCAATATTGTCATCACCGGTACCGTCAACCTGATTTTTACCTTACTGGCGATGCGGATGGTCGACAGCTGGGGCCGTCGCAAGCTGATGCTGCTGGGTTCCGCCGGATTGGCTGTCATCTATTTCATGCTCGGCACCAGTTACTTCTTTGAATTGAAAGGGATGGCCATCCTAATTCTCGTCATGGTTGCCATCGCAACCTACGCCATGACCCTGGCCCCCATTACTTGGGTGGTTCTTTCCGAAATATTTCCAAACCATATCCGCGGGGCGGCGATGGCAGTTGCTACAACTTCTCTCTGGATGGCCTGTTTTGTGCTCACCTATACCTTCCCGATCCTGAATAAAATGCTCCATGCAAGCGGGACCTTCTGGCTGTACGCATTCATCTGCCTGTCAGGATTCTTATATATCCTTAAGAATCTCCCGGAAACAAAGGGGAAAAGCCTGGAGGAGCTTGAAAAATGAAAAAACTGACCGTTCTTTTTCTCGTTCTTTCATTAGCCGGGCATCAGTTAGCCGCTCAAAATAGAATAGACCTCTCCGGTAACTGGAAGTTTGCCGTTGATCCTGCTGACAAAGGCATCTCAGAAAAATGGTTTAACACGCAACTTCCTGATAAGGTGATACTTCCAGGGTCTATGTCAACCAATGGGAAAGGAGATGATATCACCCTCGATACCAAATGGACCGGACAAATCGTCGACAGTTCCTACTACAAAAATCCCGAATATGCCAAATACCGCATCGCGGGAAACATCAAAATACCCTTTTGGCTGCAGTCTTTGAAACATTACCAGGGAGGCGCATGGTATCAGAAAGAAGTAGTGATTCCGGAAAACTGGAGGAATCAGAATATTCGTTTGTTTCTTGAAAGATGCCATTGGGAGAGTCACCTCTGGGTGGATAACCAGGAGGTCGGCATACGGAATTCTCTGGGAACGCCTCACGTCTATGACCTTACGGACAAACTCTCACCTGGCAGGCATACCCTGACCGTCTGCATAGACAACCGCACCAAAGAGATTGATCCGGGAGTCAATTCCCACAGCATCTCAGACCATACCCAAACCAACTGGAACGGCATGATCGGCAAACTTTCCCTGGAAGTCCGTCCTGTTGTGAATATCGCCAACATTCAGGTCTTTCCCGACGTCCTAAACAAGAAAATAACAGCCAAAATCACTGTAAGAAACCCTACCGGGAAAACCTTGGGCATCAAAATTTCGATGAATATCAGTGGCGCTTCCACAACTGAGACTCAGACAGCCTTGTTCAATATTGGCCCGGATGACAACCTCCTGACGATGGAATATCACCTGGGAAAGGAGATTAAACTCTGGAACGAATTTCACCCTGCCCTCTACCAACTAAAAGCCGTATTGACCGATGTTAAGACAGGTGCTTCTGATACTTTGAATACGACTTTTGGGATGCGTGAAATAAAAGCCATTGATAAGCAGATTCTGGTCAATGGGAAGCCTACCTTCCTGCGGGGTACGCTGGAATGTGCTATCTTCCCTAAAACCGGATACCCGCCAACTTCCAAAGAAGAGTGGCTCAGGATTTTCAATATCTGCCGGGCCCACGGATTGAACCATATGCGTTTCCACTCATGGTGCCCTCCTGAAGCCGCTTTCGCTGCCGCCGACCAGGCCGGATTTTACCTGCATGTGGAATGTTCTTCCTGGTGTAATCAATCTACCAGGTTGGGAGATGGTTTACCCTTCGACAAATACTTGTATGAAGAGAGTCAGCGTATGGTGGAAGCCTACGGCAATCACCCCTCTTTCTGCATGATGGCTTATGGAAATGAGCCAGGGGGAAAGAATCACAAAAAATTTCTGGAGGATTTTGTGGCTTTCTGGAAGAAGAAAGATAACCGCCGCATCTATACTTCAGGTGCCGGATGGCCTAATCTGGATGTGAACGATTACCTGAGCACATCCGTCCCAAGAATTCAGGGCTGGGGCGAAGGATTGAAAAGTATCATCAATGGATCTGCACCATCCACAGCTTACGACTGGTCTTCGAAGATATCCACGCTAAAACAGCCGGTCGTCAGCCACGAAATTGGTCAATGGTGCGTCTATCCCAATTTCAGGGAAATCAAAAAATACGACGGCGTCCTGCGTGCAAAGAACTTTGAAGTTTTTCAGGAAACGCTTCAGGAACATGGCATGGGACAGCTGGCAGACAGCTTCCTACTTGCTTCCGGTAAATTGCAGGCGTTGTGCTACAAGGCAGATATCGAAGCTGCCCTGCGTACTCCCGGATTTGCCGGCTTCCAATTGCTCGACCTGCACGATTTCCCCGGACAGGGCACCGCACTGGTAGGTGTACTCGATGCTTTCTGGGGAGAGAAAGGATATATTTCACCCAAAGAATACAGCCAGTTCTGTAATTCAACGGTGCCACTGGCCAGGTTACAAAAATGCGTATTCACGAACGACGAAACCTTTGAAGCCTCCGTTGAAGTGGCTCATTTTGGAGATGCTCCGATCGCTGCCTGCTCACCCGTATGGAAAATCACAGATTCAAAAGGCAAAATAATGTTGGCCGGCAATCTGGCCAAAACGGATATCAGTTTAGGGAACTGCATCCCTCTGGGTAAAATTTCCATGCCATTAAAGGCCATTCCCCTGGCAGGAAAATTTACTCTGGAAGTCAGTGTCAATTCCTTTACAAATAACTGGGATTTCTGGGTATATCCTGCAAAAAAGGAAGAAGTTAAAGATGCCGGCAAGATCAAAATAGTGAATTCTCTGGATCCGTCAACCCGGTCCTTCCTCGAACAGGGAGGAACAGTATTGCTTAATCTCAAAAAAGGAACCTTAAAACCTGAAGCAGGAGGAAAAATTGAGATCGGCTTCTCCTGCATCTTCTGGAACACCGCCTGGACCCGGGGTCAGGCTCCGCATACACTGGGAATTCTCTGCAATCCCAGCCATCCTGCCTTAGCCGATTTTCCGACAGAATACCACAGTAATTGGCAATGGTGGGATGCCATGAGTCATTCCGGAGCCATCAATTTAATCGTATTCCCTTCAGATATACGGCCGATCGTTCGCGTCATCGATGACTGGTTCACCAATCGTCCGCTTGGTCTGATCTTCGAAGCAAGAGCTGGTAAAGGCAGAATCCTGGTATCAGGGATCGACCTGACGACCGATCTGAATAAAAGACCCGAGGCGCAACAGCTCCTTTACAGCCTGAAAAAGTACATGACAGGAGCCCGTTTTAATCCGGCGAAGACCGTTTCTTGCGAAATGATTCAAAATCTAACTAACTTATAGTAATACTTACTAATTAACAACTTAAAATATGAGTAATTCAATCATTTATAGCCTTGGAAAGATTTTTCTAATGGTTATTCTGAGTACCGCATTTACAGCAAATGGGGCAGAAAAATCATCCCCTTCTGGTAGCTCGGAAATTTATACTCCGGCTCCAAAGCCTCAGCCTCGTATCAACGGTCCGCTGGTGTACGGAGGCCGTCCGGGAAATCCTTTTCTCTACAGGATCCCTTGCCAGGGTGAACGGCCAATAATTTTCACTGTCACCGGCCTGCCTGCCGAAATGAAACTGAACCCAAATACTGGAATCATCACCGGGAAAGTTCCTGCAAAAGGAGAATATACCCTTCAGATTAAGGCAAAAAACGCCAAAGGCAGTGATAGCAGGAAACTGAAGATCATTGCCGGGGATAAGCTCTCCCTGACTCCTCCGATGGGTTGGAACCATTGGTATGTCCATTACAACAGGATCGACGATAAACTCATGAGGGAGGCTGCCGATGCCATGATTGTAAGCGGAATGGCTGATGCGGGCTATGAATATGTCAACATCGACGACTGCTGGATGAATGCTCCTGCAACGACCAAATACATGACAGACTCTTCACGTGTCGGTCCTATCCGCGACAGCAATGGTAATATCCTGCCGAATTCCCATTTCCCTGATATGAAGGGACTCACGGATTATATTCATGGTAAGGGATTGAAGACCGGCATCTACACTTCACCGGGTAAAACTACCTGCTGTGGTCTGGCGGGTTCGTGGCAGTACGAAGAAAAGGATGCCGCGCAATTTGCCAACTGGGGATTCGACTTTCTTAAATATGACTGGTGTTCTTACGGGAGTATTGCCCCCAAGAAACCGAGTCTGGAGGAGATGCAAAAGCCTTATTTCATCATGGGTGATGCGCTTAAAAAACAGCCCCGGGATATCGTTTATAATCTCTGCCAATATGGAATGGGCAATGTTTGGGAATGGGGTGCAAAGGTAGGAGGAAATTGCTGGCGCACAGCAGGAGACCTCGGATTTGAGCTTGACAAGATCTTCAGTGTGGCTCTTAAGAATGCGGAACATGGCGCATACTCCAAACCCGGAGAATGGAATGATCCGGATTATCTGCAGATCGGATACATTGGCTCTCAGAAAGACACTAAATTCACCATGCCGGTACCTTGTCCGATAGCTCCGGAAGAACAATATTCCTACATGTCACTCTGGTGCCTGATGGCTTCGCCGTTGATCTTCAGCGGGGACATGTCCAGGCTGGATGAGTTTACACTGAATGTCCTTTGCAATCCTGAAGTCATTGAGGTTGATCAGGATCCGCTTGGAATAAGCGGAACGGTCATCAGGAAATCGGGTAATTGCTTCCTGATGGTGAAGAATCTTGCAGACGGATCGAAGGCTGTAGGATTATTCAACCATGGAAAAGAGAAGGAAGAAGTCACAGCAACCTGGGCAGATCTGCAGATTTCAGGCAAGAAAAAAATCCGGGATCTGTGGCACCAGAAGGACCTTGGTCTTTTCAACCAGAAATTTAGCGCAACAGTACCGTCTCTCGGTGTGGTGATGATCAGAATAGCCAAATAATTCTACCTGCCTCCTGGAGGGCAGTTTTCCAACAAGAATTTTTTACTGATAGTTGTGAGATGTTGAGTAGTTCCTTCGCCCTCATAAATTCCGTGTGACCTCATGGGATATGCCATCATTTGGAAGGCTTTATCGTAGCGGATCAGTTCATTGATGAGTTTTTCCGCGTTGGCGTAATGGACATTGTCGTCGCCTGTTCCATGGATATACAAAAGGTTTCCTTTCAGGTTCTTGGCATACGTATAGGGTGATCCGGCGATAAAATCTTCCCGTGTTTCAGAAGGGACGCCCATGTAACGTTCCTGGTAAGCATTGTCATAAGCCAGCTGGTTCGCAACTGCAGCAACGGAAATGCCTGTTTTGAAGATTTCAGGGTACTGGAACATCAGATTGAGCGTCGAGGAACCGCCACCGCTCCAGCCATGTACTGCGACCCGGCTGGTATCACAAAAATTCCACTTTAGAACTTCTTTAGCACCCATCGCCATATCGCGGATATTCAGTCGACCGATCTGCCTGTAGATGGATTTGCGCCAGTCCCGGCCACGCGGAGCCATGCTGCCCCTGCAATCCACTGCGACATAGAGATACCCCATATCGGCAATATTCCCGCCAAACTGTCCGTTGCGACCCAGCCTCGAATTGTCAAATACCGTGCATCCCCAAGGCTCGCCGTAGACATAAAAGAAGACCGGATATTTCTTTGATGCATCAAAATCCTTGGGTTTGGCGATCCAACCATCGAGGATAATACCATCTTCCGTGGTGACTTTAAAGAAGGATATCTGCTTGCCAAATGGGTCCTCTTTTAAATTTTTTGCAATGCTTTTCGCCTGATCGACAGGTGTATGGGCAGGAAGGCCGACCCATTCCATGGCAGGCGAATACAGGTGTCCCGAAAAATTATGCCTGGCCCATTTGCCGTTTGGTGAAATCAGGTAATCATTGGTGCCTGTAAATTCAGAAGGAGTCACGCGGTGGGGAATCTCAGAGCCATCCAGTTTTGTACAATACAAGTAGCGCTGGGTAGCATTTTCGGGTGTGGCAGCAAAGTATACCAGATTTTCAGGCTCATCGATCAGAAGGATTTTGATCACATCATAATTGCCCCTGGTAATGAGACTCTCCTTCCCATCCATGCCGATCCGGTAAAGGTGCCGCCAGCCATCCTTTTCACTGGCCCAGACAAACGCCTTACCCCCTTCGATCCAGTTCCATCCCATGTTGGAATTGGTATTCCAGGTGGCCTCCAAATCTACCCATGCCTTGTCGGTATCACTCCAGAGCAATTTGCAGGCGCTGGTTTGAGTATTGGCCAGCCAGATTTTCGAAACGTTTTGTTTGCGGCTTAGTTGCTGAATGATCAGTTGATCTTTAGACGACCATTCCATTTTGACCAGGTAATTCTGGCGTGGATCGCCCTCAATATCCATCCATTTTGTTGTAGCTGTCGCAACATCTACTACTCCGATTTTGGCTGGCGATGGATCTTCTCCTGCCTTGGGATATTCCACCGGAACCGTAAACGGATAGATTGAATCAGTGGTATTAAGCATCAGATAATTACGCACTTTTGATGCATCAATATTCCAGTAGGCGATCCTTGTACCATCCTCACTCCAGCGGAATCCGTCGGTGCAAAACAGTTCTTCGGAGTAAACCCAGTCGAAGGTGCCATTGATGCTGCGATCTTTCGTATCGAAGGTAAGCTGTTTGATCTTGCCGGTCTTCAACTCCTCTACATACAAATTGTAGACGACTCTGGCAGGCAATTTATCCTGATACACATACGCGACTTTTGAGCCATCCGGCGAAAATTTCGGATACATCAACTCCTCCGGCTGAAACTGTTTACCCAACTGCTGGATTTTATTGTTAGCCGCATCATAAACCCAGACTTCACCCGTTATCTTATGGTAGTTCGTTTTGGTATTTATTTTCAGCAGAACCTGCTTCAAATCACTCGAAAAAGCATAGGAGGAAATTATCCGCGGATGGGCATCATCCCTGGGAATTAACTTGTCCAGATCGAAAAGGACTGTCTTAGAGAGTGAAGGCAATTCCGTCTTAACGATGGAATACTTCTCAACAGATGTATAACTATTCCCATCCTGCATCCAGCTAATCGCCCCTCCGCCGTAAGGCCGCGAAAATGTCGAACTGAATACAAATAACAGGGCAATCAGCGGCAGGCTGCATTTCATTTTCTTCATAATGTCCGGCTTTTCTTTTTGTACCAGCACTCGCATAGTGGGTTCAAAAGTAAAAAAAATACCAGGAAACCCTGGCATCCCTGTTTTTTTCAGAATTTTTATTTCCCCCTGAGATACTGGCGGGGCCAGTCGATTTCGTCCCCAAGTTCGGAAGCGGCTTTAAAAGCGAAATAGGGCTCCCTGAGGAACAACCTGCCAAACATGATAAGATCGGCGGCACCATTTTGCAAGATAATTTCAGCCTGCTGTGCCGAAGTTATCATCCCAACCGCACTCGTCATGATGCCAGATTCTTTCTTAATCCTCTCAGCTAAATAAACCTGGTAACCTGGTGATAAAGGGATTTTCTGGGTAGGTACTAATCCGCCTGAAGAACAGTCAATCAGGTCTACCCCAAGTTTTTTCAGTACAATTGCCAGCCTGACTGCCTCTTCGGGATTCCATCCACCATCTGCCCAGTCAGTCGCAGAAATCCTGACCAAAAGAGGAAGGTTTTCGGGCCATTCCGATTTTATTGATCCGACAATTTCCAGCAACAGCCGGATCCTGTTTTCAAAACTGCCTCCATATTGGTCATTTCTATGATTGGAGAGCGGCGAAAGAAACTGATGTACCAGGTAACCATGCGCCCCGTGAATTTCAAGAACTCGATAGCCTGCCTGAAGTGCACGCGCTGCTGCAGACCCGAAATCTGATATTACTTTTTGAATGCCTGCCGCGTCCAATGCGACAGGAGCATCATTCTCAGGATAATACGCTACCGCGGAAGGTGCCACTGTCTTCCAGCCGCCTTCTTCCAGTTTAAGCTGTTTACCTCCTTTCCAGGGAGAGCCCCATCCTGCCTTCCTTCCTCCATGAGCCAGCTGAATCCCGGCTATGGCACCCTGGCTATGTATAAAGGTTGTAATTTCTTTCAACTTTTCCACATGCTCATTTTTCCAAAGTCCTAAATCGTCCGGAGAAATACGGCCTTCAGGAGAAACTGCTGTAGCTTCCTGAATGATTAATCCGGCACCTCCCGCAGCCCTGCTGCCATAATGGACCAAATGCCAGTTACTGGCAAAACCGTCAACAGCAGAATACTGGCACATGGGCGGAACTGCAATCCTGTTTCTTAAAACAACATCCTTGATGGTAAGTGGAGATAGTAATTTTGACATATCAGATTAAGTATTTTTTTCGCTCTAAACGATAAATCCCTAAAAGACTACGTTAAAAAACCGAGTTTCTTTAACGTGAATATATTAATTTATATTTGTGAAAGGTATCAAACAGTAATTAAACTCCAAAAGAGTTTTTGTGTTGGGGCCGGTAGTGAGATGATCATGAATATCTTTTCAGTAAGGGAGGGAAGATGTTTTTTGAAATGACTCGATCTGCCGGCCTTAAATTTTAGTCGCTTTCCCCTATAGAACTTATCTGTAAAGAAAATGCAGACAAAAGAGTTTAACCAGGCACAAGTGACACAGGCTATTTAATTATAACCTCGTCGATATAATAGACAGTTGGCAGAGATGGCTCGCCGGGATTGGGTAAATCTCCACCGGCATAACGATCCGTCTCGCGGACTGGCTCGGTTCGAAAGGCGCCGGTACGAAAGGAGAGCCTCTCAACCGTCGATGCGGGCTCGGCAAAGGCAGCCTGACGAACCAACAGTTTGCCGTCGAGAGAGAGATCGTACTTCCCCTCCGTCGCGTTAACAGCGATCCCGACGCGATACCACGCGTTGGCTTTATACGCCCCTGCATCCACCATTTTGTTACCATCCGCCACCTGCACATGTCCGTCCTCGCCCAATATTACCCGCACCGGACGATGGCCACCCTGATCAAGAATCTCCATTTCCAACCGACCGTTGTCGGACTGGTGCGCGAAAACCTTAAATGAGACGTGCGCCACCTTGGATTCGGCGAAGACGCGCACAGCTTTAGCATAGTTGTAGGGATCGCGATCTTCGAGTTGGAGACTCTTGTTACTCGAGCTCGGGAACGCGACAATACCAACGGGCGCCCACTTCGGACGATAGAGATTCCAGTCGGGAACCCGCGCACCGACGTCGAGCTTATCAAAAGTATCCTCAACGGGACCCTCGACTTTGAAACGAATCGGCACTGGAACGCGACTGACCCACATGTCCTCTTTGTTACCGCTATAGGTAACCCACAAGTCACTGCCGGGAGGCTCACCATTGCCCTCGGAAATGCCGCGCACATATTGCAATCCAAGATCCTTCGCGCGGCCGATGTAGCGACGCGGAGCAACTTCACCATCGATCAGTACCATGTTCTCGAACACCACCCCATCCTCGCTGGCAGCAACCGCCAGCGGCCATCGATGCGAGCCGTCGTTCGCCGGATTGTAGACGATAGCATAACGGCCATCCTTGGTCCGCTGGCCCCAAACCTTGGCGCCATCGGTGATGATGCTTGGAATCCGGACTGGAGTGCTCCAGATATTACCTTCATCCGAGGAAAGGGCCGCCCAAGATGCCTTCCATAAGGCAACGGCCTTCCCGTCCTTGCGGTGATAAACGGAAGGGGCTTCATGACCGGCAACGGTATAGAAACCATCCTTACTGGGGTCCTCTTCATACCATTGCATCGTCTTTAATTTGTCGGCGAGCAACGCATCGCAAGCATCGACAAATCCCTTGTCGCCCGAACGCGCATAAAACGAATAAGTGGTAGTGTTACTCTTGTTCCGCTTACCAAGGACGCTGTACCGAATGAAGTAAATGGGACCATAGGTTCCATCCTTGTAGGCCTCCCGTACCACCCGGCCAATGCCGCCGACGCCAAAGGGAGTCGGCGCCTGTCCGTAAAAAGCGAGCATCAGAAGCCGCCCGTTGGGAGCGACATAAAAGCCCATGCGCTGATGCATCATCGCCATGCCCGATTCATTGCCGGAAATCGGTCCCGGCCGCAGAAGATAGATGGGGAAAACTTGCTTGGGCATGTCCCAGTTCCGACCATCGCTGGAGTTAACCACCAGCGTCTGACCCGGCGCGAGATGCTCGCCAAAAGGGTTGCTCAAATACTCGAGGTAGAACTTTCCGTTCCAGTAGGCGAGCATCGGAGCGTGATTATAAGTCCAGCCAAAGTTGTCGGCGGTTTCCGGATGCGTGCGGTTGGCACGAAGTACCTGAATGTTTTCGACCCCGATTGCAGGCCGGAGACGACCATCATGAACGCCCATGTCAATACCATTACTCAAAACGCGTACGGGTTCGGCGGGGCCGCCCGGCTGGTTGTCATTTTGCGCAAGACCGACCTGAGGTAAAACAAACAGAAAACAAGCTATACCTATACACAAGATATAGCTGTAAATAATTACATTACCATTCGCCTTTCCCATCGAATTTATTTTTCACATTTTCACTAAATGCTTCAGCTGCTTTATTAAGTGTTTTCAGCACTTCCGGAGATGGTTTGTCCCATGAACTGCGGGCAGCGGGAATAAGTGTCTTGCATTCATTTGAATCCATAAAACGTACTGCGTCAAGCAAAAGTGCTTGATCCTCATCGGGAATAACTAAAAAGCCGTGTTTATCAGCATGTATCAATTGCCCTGGATATATTTTACGCCCAAACACCTCAACCTCGCAGTTCCAACGTACCGGGCAACTATAGGAGTGCCCTACGCATGCCCCTCGGGCGAGAGCTTTAAAACCAGCATTATTCATTTCGTCAATGTCCCGTATTGCTCCATCAATAATAGTCCCAACACAGCCTAAGGCCTTATGCGCATTGCTGTTTACTTCACCCCAAAAAGCCCCATATAAAAAAGGTTTATCCAAGTCCTGAACTACCACAATTTTAGGACCTGGTATTGAAGCTACATATTCGCGATATTGTGCCCATGCATTTGGATTCTTTTTTGGATGTGCCTTATTCCCGGGCTCAATAACTACAGTAATGGCATAACCTATCATAGGCCCCATATGAGGCATATAATCTGTTGTAGGCTCAATATTAAAGCCATCTAAATTTATGCTGTGTTTCGTAATCTGCTCCCAGCCATTATAGATAGA
>Ga0209125_1000184_pt1 | contig 100113 bp, 84 predicted proteins | sample BarGraIncub1131A_FD_184503 | JGI IMG/M metagenome (GOLD analysis project Ga0209125, IMG submission 184503) | Arctic peat soil microbial communities from Barrow, Alaska - Barrow Graham LP Incubations 11-31A (SPAdes) (version 2) | ecosystem: Environmental > Terrestrial > Soil > Wetlands > Peat...
AGCCGGTTTCTTAACGGAAATTTTGAGTTGCTTGAGCCGTATGAGGGGAAACTCTCAAGTACGGTTCTTAGAGGGGGAAGCGGCAGCAATGCCGCCGACCTACTCGACAATAAGTAAACACACCGATTAGCGGAGAAGCAGATAAAATATTTACTAAAGGAAATATATGAAAACTACAATTTGCTTAAAATCAGAAGATCAAAATTTGGTTTGTAAAATTCAGGCGCAGAGTGATTGTAATCAAAAATGAAGCAATTACCAATCCCACAGTTCACTGCACAAAATTTACGGCAAATAAATTTTGTGCAGTGAGCAGGGGGCCCGACTAAGGCCTATGGAGCATTGAAGAAAAAAAAGAAGAAATGCAGGAAATATGAAAAATACATAATAATATTTCCGTGATGAAATGAGATTGACAACCTAAAGATTCCACCAAATAAGTCCTGAAAGACCAAAAATAGCAGTAAGGAGTTGTTCGCTTTCTTCATTTTTTGATTCAAATAGTATCTTGGGGAAAAGGTGAAGAAAAGTAGTCCTTGACAATCATTTAAATGGCAGTTACCTGAATTGTGTTGTCATCAAAAAGGCGAAAATTCAAATTGGTTTTGATCAATAGCGATTCATCAGGAACTCGTTATAATCTTTAAATCCGGTGAACAAAATTTGAGAGCGGTTTACCGCATCAGGACGTAACTCAACATTAAGGCTACGAATTTTTCTTGGCTATAATCCTGAGATCCGAATTTGTGATCTTTGATTTTTTCATGACGTCCAAGCCGGGCGGATTCTTGTCAATGAGCGAATGTCAGTTTCAACCGCAGGAAGGATATACACAAAAGTGAAAGTGACCAGGCACAAAGTGCCGGGGGTAATAGTGGAAAGTTACCAGGTCAGTCAACCCTCCGGCCCTTGACTTTTACGACAGGCGATCAATAAAATTGACTAACAATAGAGTAACCAGCACAGCAGCTAGGAAATCAAGAATTATTTAATATAAATATGATAATGAAAGTTCATTTTACGTGGATTGAAATTAAAAAAGTGGGAAATTGAAGAAATCGCTTAAAAAGTGTTTCTCATTTATTATTTCGTTAATCATTAAATGTCACCACACTGCACAAAATTTATCGCAAATAAATTTTGTGCAGTGTGGTGGGGCCCCAACTATGGCCTACGAAGCATTGAAGAAAAAAAAGTAGAAATGCAGGAAATATGAAACGGTACATAATAATATTTTCATGATAAAATGAGGTGGGCAACCTAAAGATTCCACCAAATAAGTCCTGAAAGACTGAAAACTACAATCCGGAGTCATTCACTTTCTTCATTTTTTGATTCAGATAGAACCCTGGGGAAAAGGTGAAGAAAGTAGTCCTGGACAATCATTTAAATGGCTGTTACCTGAATAGAGTCCTCATCAAAAAGGTGGAAATTCAAATTGGCTTTGATCAATATTGATTCAGGAGGAACTCGTTGTAATCTTTTAATCCGGAGTACAAAATTTGGGAGCGGTTTACCGCGTCAGGACGTAACGCAACAATACGGTCTGAGGCTTCTTTTCCTGCCCTGTCATTGTCCAGGAACAGATTTATCCTGGCATAGCGTGGCAACCTGTCAATGAATTTCTGAATAAATCCCACCCCGTTCAACACGATTGTGTCACAGCTGGGTTGCTGAATATTGTAATAAGTTAAAGCGGAAAGGAAATCCATAAATCCCTCGAAGACATTGACCGCAAACCCATTTTTCCCTGGAATAGTTGTAATGTCTTTGGGTGATGTTGATCCTTTAAAATATTTGTTCCGTAGCTCATACCCATGGCGGTCATTCTCAAAGGCAATTGAGAAATAAGACCTGTCACTCCTATATGTGCTGTAGTATGCTTCCCTGCAATACAGGGAAGCCAATCCCGGGTTTATCTTCCTTTGCTTCAGGTACTGAATCAATGCGACGTTTTGAAGGGGCTGGGTGTATTTTATTTCGATTTTGGTTTCCTGATAATCGTGAAATGATTGCTTGTCAGTAAAAGGAAGGAGGGGTGTTGCAATCGATGCGCCGGATAATATAAGCAAAGCACCAGGCACATCAACATTGTAATACTTGCAAACCAAATCAACCAGGCGTCCTCCGGTAGCAGTCCCGAAATCATACCAGACGTTTTTAACCCGGTCAACTTTGAAACTGGGTGTTTTCTCATTCCGAAGTGGTGAACAATACCAGAAACTATTTCCGGCTGTTTTGGCAGGGTTAATCCCTTTGCTCATCAAAAAACCTGCAATATTCATTTCGTTGGCCAGTTTGCAGTTCATTTTTCCTTTTTTGACAGGTGAGAATTGATATTTTGTTTTGTGTACCGGAAGGATTTGACGTCTTCCGATTCCAGATCCTTAATTGCCGTTCTATTTTTATCAGGCGTATATATCCGAAAAATTGTAAACATTGTAAACCATGTAAACCAGAAGGTGTAAGTGTCTGAAATACATTAAAATATATTTTTTATGATTGTAAACCAGTTGTAAACCTACTGTAATCCGTTATTCAATATTTAACAATACACTTGCAACCTTGTAAACCACATGTAAACCAATAAATGGTTTATATACAGTATTATAAGATATTAAGATTACAATGTTTACAATGTTTACAAGTTTATTTCTATTTCAGAGAGATAGATTGAATCCCCGGTTTTCTGATAGGAAAACTGGTAGCAAGTGCCAAAGTACTTATCGGTGTAAGCGGCTCCTCTTCCTTTCTGCGAACCTGGAAGGAATTCCTTGTTCGATTTTGCGGTCATTATCATTCTGAGGCTGTTCTGATCCAGGAAAGGCATGTCGTTTTCACGGCAATACCGGACATAGAAGGAGAAGAGATTATTGAGTTTGATCTGGATGATTCCCTCGTTCGTATCGTGCTCCTTGATATTGAAATGTGCTGTTTTAGAATTATACCCGTCAAAACGAGTTATCAACCCTTTTTTCAACGTATTAGAAAACGCTTCCCAGAATATCGATATTGCACCGCTCTTTTTTAACAGATCACTTTGATTTTCTGCGTTCTCGGCAATTGATAGCAGAACTTCTTTGAATTCAAATGGGAAGGCCAATTCATTCCAGAGTATTTTCACCGGAGTCATCAGTAAGGCAATATGTTTCATTGTCCGTTCCGGAAAGTTGAATTTATTCGATGTTACAAGGTGACTGAGATTTTCCGAAAATGCCTCTTTAAAATCCTGTTCAAACAGATCCCTATGGGAGAGTATTTCAATCAATACGTTTCCAAGCCCATTTTCGGCAGCAGTTTCCAATTGATTGTAAGCAATTTTCTGCTCCTCGGTAAAGTTGGATTCTTGGAAAATAAGCAAGACCATCCGGGAAAGGATGGCAGCTTTTTGTGTTGGCAAAAAGTTTCCATCGAAAATCAGCCCTGATCGAATTGGCAAGCTTTTAGTTTTGTTATCGTTGCTTTTTACCCCCGTGGTTCTTCCTGCACCATCATAGGCTGTCAGAATAAAGTCCTGGATTTTTGAATCTGTTTCATTTGTGTATTCTTCAAAATAATACAGACTGTTATTGCGCGTTGATACAAGGCGGGATAACGCAATGCTAGTCGCATTGTTTAGTGGAGTCCCGATTGTATTACTTCCGAATAAGGTTAAAAGTCTTTTTACAAAAGATGTTTTTCCGGTTCCGTATGCACCGAAAAGGAACAGAAATGGGAAAAACTTAACATGGTTAAAAACGATATCACGGAAAACACAAAGGATCATAAACAGGATACCGATTGCCCCATTGGAGCCAAACGACTGATAGTAAAGTTCTGCCCACTCTGTAAAGCCAATGTTACCAGGCTGAAAGCTGTAAAGTTTTTCTGTCTCGAAGTCCTCGTTGGAATCATTGGCCAGGCCGAAAGCTGGTAAATAGAAACGTTTGTCGTTTGCTTCAACTATTCCCATCTCATCAATCCGTAATATTTTGTTTTGACAAAATATAGCATCTGCAAAGACGTATGCAGCATGTTCCTGATTCCACCCCAATGTGCTGATAGTTAATGCTTCCTTCTCGGTATCCATTAACCTGGCAAAAATGATCTTCAATTGATAGGAGGTACCCAGAAAGGTGCATCGTTTGCTTTTGAGAATGGTCTCAAAAGAATCAGGTTTCATATCGGACGAAAAAATCTCGATCAAGCTGATCTCTCCAGTATTTCGCTGGATTTTGATGATCCTTTTGGAATTGTTGGTACCGTTTACCAAATGAAACTCGATCTGCATCACGAAATTTGATAATTCTTTCGTTACGGCAACGTCTTTGCGAATTTCGATGGTGAAGTACTTCCCCTTGCGAATAATGAACCCATAATTCCGCTGGTCCTCATTTTCATTAACTGAATCCGGTATTTTCGATAAATGGTTCATGTTTTTTTTGATTGTTTCCATTACAATTTGATATTTCTGATTTGAAATGGACTTTCTGAATACTAACCACTGGAAATTAATTCAATTGATTTCCAGTGGTTTATTATGAAACTCAATTCATTGACATTGAATGTTATAACTTGTAAGCTAGGAGTTTAGTCCTACTCTCATTCTTATAATAACTTTCAACCAGGTAGTGCTTTATCTTCGGTATTTCTTTTTGCCCGATTCCATTGCTTTTAAAATTTCGACGGAATCAAACATCACCTTACGGCCAACCTGGCGATATGGTATCCGACCTTCATTTTTAAGTTTTTGAGCAGTTACAGTTGAGCAACCAATAAATTCTGAAAGCTCCCGTATAGAGTACAATATTTTTCGCTCCTGGGGCTTCGGTTCACTCATGATAGGCTTTACTGCCAATGCTTCTGCAACTGCATTTTTAACTACTGTGGCCAATTTGGCCTCATCAAAATCAATATGAAACATAACTATATATTTAAAAGGGTTATACAATTGGGGATCGCTAACAAAAAATCACAAATCAGGTATATAGCACCTGATTGAGTAGCGAATCAGGTTACTTTGAGAAATTTTATTCTCTTCGCAAAAAACTTTTATTTTTGAGATTTCGGTTGGGGTAAGCTTTACTCCGATAATTTGCTTCTTAATTTCAGTTGGAGGAATTTTAACTTTTGTTTTCATAGTCGTTGAATATTTGTTTAATGGCGCAAAGATTCAACAATCGTTTTTTTGAGTAAAGGACACTTTTGGGGTGTCCTTTTAATGATAACTGTTAACTATAGTTTGTTCTATTTCATTCTATTAGTTATTAGTCACAGAATATATTTGAACAATTCAAAAGCCAATATGATTTCTGTATATTACTGTTTATCAAATTTTTGAATAAATTTTTATCTGCAATTAACACCGCAATCTGTCCATAATCGAGAACAGATTGCGCTGATTTATAAGTTAAGCCAATGCATTTTATGACTTATAAAATTTCCGGAAGTTGTCCCTGCAAAGGGACAACTTCCGCATTTTTTAATTAATTAAATTTAATTAAAACCAAATTTTCAAGGTATTGTATACATAGCATAAGTTAGGCAAGTTGTCACCGATAAGGGACAACTTGCGTATTTTTTTAATTATTTAAATTTGCTTTTTACCCGAATCTGTCCCTGATCAGGGACAGATTCGGGAAGATTCGGGTAAAAATTATTCAATCAGTTTCATTGCCTGCGCCTGGTCTTCTTTATCAATATTGTAATAGCGGCTAAATGCCTTACTGTCTTTTGTGTGGCCACTCATTGATGCAATAATTTCATTTTTAACTCCTTTGCGGTGTAAGCTCCCAACAAATACACGACGTGCCATATGTGAACTTGCAATGGTTGCAATAGACACTTGTTTACTTTGTCTGGTCTTGGGATCAGCAATCGTAACAATACGGGTTATTTCTACGTTTTCATCTTTAAAAAGCTCTTTTATATATTTATTATATTTTTGGTCGGTGATGTATGGTAATAAATCACCATTTGCCAGATCGTACTTGGAAATGATCATTTTGGCCTTTTCTGTTAGAGGTACACGCGCAACTTTGGGTTTGTCATCTTTGGTTTTACCAGCAATGTATTCGATACAACCATCAATAATATTTGATCTTTTAAGCTTCACTAAATCACCAACCCGGCAACCAATTAAACATTGAAAAACAAATAGGTCGCGAACCCGAGATAGCCTTTCGTTTGGTATGTTTGCAGAAAATAGTTTGTCACGCTCTTCAACTGTAATAAATACAGGATCTCCATAAGCTTCAGCATCAATAGAGAATGATTTAAAAGGATAATTAGTCGTCCAGCCATGTTTTATTGCATACCCTAAGAAAGCACGAAAACGTCTTAATTCTGAAATTATTGTATTTTTAGCAATCTTCACCCCCTTCTTATTCGTATAATTGATAAGAAAATTTTGAAAATCAGTAAGATACTGTACATTCAATGACTCAAACGTAGTCATAGGACCAAACGATTTAACTTTATTGTACGTCGTCTTAAGGTGCTTTTTTCTGCCTGGACTGAGATCAGAGTCTTTCATATATTTATCAAACAATTCAAAAAATCCTTGTTTTTCCGGTTCTTTAACTATTTCAATCTTTCCCAGTTTCTTTTTTAAATCATCTCTTAATTGTTCGGGAGTCGGGGAGGCCAGTGCCACTTCGTATGCTAAAAATAGATCATTAACAGCATTTGTGATTTTCGTTATTTCAGCATTGAATTTTTGTGATGTAGTTCCGTCTGGTGTAATCTGGTTTGGTTTTAGTTTATTTTTTTCTGCATTCCACTGATTTTTTTCAGGCTTATCATTGATATTACATCGTAGGCCAGTGTAGTAAAACATCCTTTTTCTGGAGTATGTAACGGATAACATTAAAGGGACGTTGTCAACTATGTTTTTCCTTTTTTCGGGATAAAATTTTATTGAGTAATTCATGTTGTATGTTTGTATGTGGTCATCAAAAATACATACAAACTTTGATAAATTCAACAAATATGCAATTAAATTAGTTTAAGATGACAATTTGCTAATAGCTTGATATTAATGTGTTATGTACTTAAATTTTAGTTGTATTTAACTTTGTGTTATTTCAAAAAATAGTCCCGGTGGGGTCACTAATACCGCTGTAATCAATTGATATACAGCGGTATTTATTTGATACATACAACCATATATTCAGCCAGATTGGCTCAAAGATCAGCTCGTTGATTATTTTGCCCCTATATTTTGAAAAAAGGTGCAATTAAGATACAAAGTTTATACTTTAAAAACTATATCTATTCAACCGCTTTCAAATAATGACGCGTCCTGTTAAGCCTGTCCTGCTACGTTTAATATGAACAAAAAAGTGAAATTACAATCTTCTTAAAAGTTTAACTTCCGGTTTACTGATTACACCTCCAAGTTCCATTACAGCTTTTAATTCAGGATTTGCCATAAAATTTTTGGTAGCTTCCAAACTTGGAGCCTCACCAATCATTGTAATCATATTGGGATTATCAACAGTTTCAAATACACCGGTCAAATTGATTCCAGCTTTTGAACGGTTTATTTCATCTTCATCATATACTTTTCTCCAGTTTGAATAATTCTTCACTTCATGAGAAATAATTACGGTTATCATTCTATTCTGATTTATTTTCTTACTCATATGGCTTTTCAGAATACGCCCCGTTTTTTTAGAGGTCACTGGACTCCTCTTTTTGTTTTGAAATCATACAAATTAATGCAATTGGAAGCGCGTATTTGCAAGTCTGGAAAGAGTCGACAAAGAGGATTTATGTGACTTTGCACAATCCTGTTGACTTGCAAAAACGCTTTATACCATTTCTTCTGAATTTTATGGAAATAGTAATATTAGAGACGAACTCGCCAACTGATTGGTTGTGAGAACGTCTATTAAATTGACATTAGTTTTATAACTGACAGAAATATGTTTAACTATTAATTGTAGTTGTATCCGTTGCCTGGAAAAAATGGGTCATCTTTCCATCTTTTAAGGTCCATACATGAGTGGCATTGGCTTTAAATGGATGACCGGTCGCTTTATTCGTTCCCTGATAATAACCTACCATTACAACTTTATCATCTGCTCCAAATATTTCATTTACTGCTATATTAAATCCGTCAAAGTAAACCGGGAGATTCATGAAAACATTTGTTACAATTGCTTCGATCCCTATATACAAGCCATTGCCTTTCACAAATGGCATTCCCTTGCATTCGTTCCACTCAATCTGAGGGTGAAAATTAGCCAAAACAGCCTCCACATTACCTGTGGCAAAATTGGAGTATCCCTGCTTAATTAAATCTACGTTTGTCATAATGCTGATATTAAGTGATTAAGAAAATCAAAATTGAAATGGATTTATAAAAGCAAAGTATTAAGCCTTTAAAACAATCCGATACCTCGCTTTGCCTTTTTCAAGGTGTTCGAGCGCCTTATTTACTTCCGCCATCGGAAACTCTTCAACGATTGGATATATATTGTGGCGAACACAAAAATCGAGCATCGTCCGGGTAAGGGCCGGACTACCAGTAGGACTTCCTGCAACAGATTTTTCACCCGCGATCAGTGAAAATGCCGGAATTGCCATCGGTTCTAAAACTGCCCCTACTGTGTGAAACCTCCCTTTGGGTGCAAGTGTTGATAAATAGGAATTCCAATCCAGACTTACGTTGGTGGTATTCAGAATGAAATCTAAACTGCCTTTAATGCTATCTAACGCTTTTGGGTCTTTAGAATTGATCACTTTATTCGCACCCATTGCAAGTATCTGATCTTTTTTATCAGGATTTGAGCTAAATGCCATAACTTCGCATCCCCATTTATTCAGAAATTTTAAAGCCATATGGCCAAGTCCACCTATACCGATTACACCAACTTTTGCGGTTGGTAATAAGCCTGCTATAATGATAGGGCTAAATACCGTAATTCCGCCACAAAGAAGCGGTCCTGCCTTCTGCAGTTCGATGCCTTCAGGAAGCGGAATTGCCCATGACCAGTGACTCCGAACGAAATCAGCAAATCCGCCATGGCGTCCAACAATCGTTCCTTCACCTGTTTCGCAAAGGTGATGATTGCCGCTCATACACTGGTTGCAGTGCATACACGAGGATGAATTCCAGCCAAGACCAACTAAATCACCTGGTTTTAGATTTTTTACTTCGCTGCCGATAGCAGCTATTTCACCGATAACTTCATGACCAGGTACGAACGGGTATTGGGTCATTCCCCAGTCGTTGTTAAGCATACTCAGATCGGAATGGCAGAATCCGCAATAATGGACCTTAATATCCACTTGGTCACTTCCTAATTTGGGTAATTCGTATTTGAAAGGTTTTAATTCACCGCCAGCTGCGTCGGCTGCGTAAGCATTTACTGTGATCATAATTTCTTTGTATAGTATTTAATATGATTAATATAACTTTAGTCCAGCGAATATTTCCTATTTTAATCAACATCTAAATAAACGATCATTTTTACGTTTATTTAGACCAAATACGAATAATGAATATTTTTTGTTTCACTTTTGTACAAATTTTTTATTTTTCAGGATGATAATTTTTTCTTAGAGAAGAAAATGTTCGGTAAATTGTTGATTATAAGCCGATGAATAATATGTGACACTATTAATTTATTTTTTCATATTACAGTTTAACTACTGTCCATTCTAAGTTAGAAATGTCATTATTTATCAGTCCGGTACTTTTGAACATTAATATTGGAATTAATTTATTTAATATTAGGGTAATACCTAAATTTTCCTGTGTTTTTTTATCTTAGCCAAATGATTTACAGTGTTTATTTACGGTAAATTATCATTGTGAATTTAAGAAACTAGAACTGTAATATATGCAGGCACTTAGCAAAAGAATAGAAACCTTTACCGATTCGGTAATCAGGCGTATGACCCGTATTGCAAATACAAATGGTGCAATTAATCTCTCACAGGGGTTTCCTGATTTTGACCCTCCTTTAGAATTAAAAAAAGCCCTGGAGAAGGTGGCATTAGGCAGCATACACCAATATTCCATTACCTGGGGCGCTCAAAATTTCAGGGAAGCTTTGGCAAAGAAACAGTCAAAATTTATGGGTTTTTCCATTGATCCCCAAACAGAAATTGTAGTCACATGTGGGAGTACCGAGGCGATGATTGCGGCAATGATGACGGTTGTGAATCCGGGTGATAAAGTAATTGTATTTTCTCCCTTTTACGAAAATTATACTGCTGATGCCATTCTATCAGGAGCTGAGCCTATTTATGTGCATTTGCGTCCGCCATATTTTGGATTCAATGTTGATGAACTTGAAGCGGCGTTTCAACAAAATCCTAAGGCACTTATTCTTTGCAATCCATCAAACCCGTCGGGTAAAGTATTTACACTCGAAGAACTTCAGATAATTGCTCATTTAGCCATAAAATACGATGCGTTTGTAATTACGGATGAGGTTTATGAACATATTGTCTATGAGCCTTATAAGCATATTTATATTGCCTCCTTGCCAGGAATGTTTGAGCGAACCTTGTCTTGTAATTCACTCTCCAAGACTTACTCAATTACCGGTTGGAGGCTTGGGTATATTATAGCTCCGGCATACATTATAAATGGAGCCCGGAAGGTGCATGATTTTCTTACTGTTGGAGCTGCTGCACCGTTGCAGGAGGCTGCTGTGACAGCCCTGAATTTTAGCGATGACTACTACATCAAACTAAGAGAGTTGTATACAGAGAAAAAGGATTTTTTCTTAAAAGGACTTGATAATTTGAAGCTTAAATATACAGTTCCGCAAGGGGCATACTATGTCTTGGTAGATATTTCGGAGTTTGGCGCAAAGAGCGATTTAGAGTTTTGTGAATGGCTTGCATGTGAAGTCGGCGTAGCAGCAGTACCCGGTTCAAGTTTTTTTAAAGAAGATGTAAATCACCTAATCAGGTTTCACTTTGCAAAAAATATTGAAACACTTAGGGAAGCACTTGAACGGTTGTCACTTCTTCGTACGAAGGCAAAAGAGCATTACAAATAAAACATCATTTGAATATTTGATTATATTACCTGTTATTTAATGACTTACAATATATTACTACCTATTTTTAAACGAAAAACTGATCACTTTTTCTTTGCAGTTATCGATACAGTTTCCACATAGAATGCATTCTATATCATTCATTTCTTTGATCTTCACATTTTCCATTACATCGATGTTCATAGGGCATTTCAGGTTACAAATAGTACAGTTGGTGCATTTTTCAGTCTGTGCGTTTAACCTTAAACCTTGGAAATGAAAGTAATCGCGGACTTTTGTTCCGATGATCATAAATGGAACCTGCCAGCAGATATATTTACACGAAGCGAATTGTCCGAAAATAGCAGTCAGCGGAGCAATTAGAACGATTGCGCCAATTGTTAAAATGACCTTTTTTTTAACAGAGACATCTGTCATTCCATAAGTCACGTCAATCTGTTGAAAACCATTTATAAAATAGCCTGTAATGATAGCGCCTATCCAAATTACAAAAATGAAGTATTTGATATACAGGGCTTTTGAGTTTTTAGATTTTTTTCTGACAATTAAATTCATAATTTCCTGTACGCCACACCCGGGACAAAACCATGAACAATAGGCTCTCCCAAAAAACAGAGATGATACAAATAAGACTATAAAGACGATAAAGCTGGCGTTTATGATCCCTTTCTATGCTGCTGAAACAATGATTACCGGTGAAAAAAGCAGATGGAAAATTAGCAACAGATGAAATAAGAAAGCCGTAAAAAACACGATTGGTTTTCGAGTGCGTTGATACATTTTCTTAAGTGCTTTGTAACTACAAATCTAAGAACATATTTTCAAAGGTTGGCATTACAAATTGCAATTTAGTGATTCATAAAACTGCAAAAATCTCAGGTTTATTTGTATCTCTTGTTTTTCCCTCTTGAAAACATATCTTTGCTTCAGTTTGAATCTGTAATACAAAAGGACCGTTTTGATCGTATGAAGAAGAAAGTATTTTTTTGTAATTGTGGTGCAAAACTGATCGGGGAAGATCGTCTGGCAGATATTTTGGAGTATCTGAAGCATACGGGACATCCGTTTTCTGAGATTTCCGATTTTTGCGGATGTTCGGTCGACAGGAAAAGCGAAACCCGTGATCTGTTCGTGGATGTTGAAGAGGGTTTGATTGTCGCGTGTTTTCCGCGTGCGGTCAGACTTTTACTCGAAAATTGCGGAATCGACCATCAAACTTTGAAATTTGAATACCTAAATTTCAGGGAATTGAGCAATGATCAACTATTTGCAGGAATTAAATTATTTTTTGAAGGGAATACCGAAAAGGGTGAGTTCAAAGAACTTCAGGGTAATGCCGAATGGCCCTCCTGGTTTCCGATGATTGATTATTCGCGTTGCAATACCTGTGGGCAATGCGCTGATTTTTGTCTTTTTGGTGTTTATGAGAAGCTTGATAATAAAGTAGTTGTTGTTAATCCGAAGGGATGTAAAAATAACTGTCCGGCATGTGGCCGTATCTGTGCGCAAACAGCAATCGTTTTTCCGAAGTACGAACATGCGGGAGCTATTGCAGGTGCAGATACGATTGATGAAATCGCAGAACAGCAACGACAACAACTTGACATTGATACGATACTTGGAAGCAATATTTATCAGGCACTCGAAATGCGGAAAGCGAAACGTCAGTCAATTATTCGTTCAACAGCCATGCAGCAGGCGATTGCTGAAAGAGAAAAGGCACTTGCCGGGAAGAATTTAAATAAATAGAAAACTGACGATGTCAATACTGAGGAATTTTTTAAAATCAGACCGTAAATGTTTGTGGAAATTTGCATATAATCTTGGATGGAAAGGAATTAAGGGATTCAATAAATTTCAGGCAAGAAAGAAGCGCGGAGAGAATTTTCCGGCTTTTCAGTTTATTTCGGTTACCAACGACTGCAACCTTGCTTGTCAGGGTTGTTGGGTCACAAAAGGTGAAAAGAGTTCAAGTCTCGATTTGGAGGCCATCAACAAAATTATAACTGACAGTAAAAAGCAAGGTTGTTACTTTTACGGTATTTTAGGTGGTGAGCCATTGATGTACAGCGAATTATTTAATATTTTCAGGACGCATTCCGATTGTTACTTTCAATTGTTTACAAACGGCACCTTGCTTACTGACAAGGTTGCAGCTGAATTGAGAGAACTTGCAAATGTGACACCGCTCATCAGTCTCGAAGGCAATGAACAGATAGCAGATATCCGCAGAGGAAGCAATCGGGTTTACAACCGAACGATGAAAGCGATTGAAACTGCTACTTCGCATAAACTAATCACAGGTGTGGCTATAAGTGTTTGTAAATCAAATATTGAAATGGCTTTATCCGAAGAGTTTATTGCAATGCTGCACAACTATGGTGTGATTTATCTTTGGTATTATATTTACCGGCCGACTGGTGAAAATCCTCATTATGAACTGGCACTTTCAGCTGAAGACATTTTACGATTACGTAACTTTTTAGTCGAAGGCAGAACCAAATATCCGCTTGTACTGATCGATTCGTATTGGGGTGCTGATGGCGAACCATTTTGCCCGGCTGCTGAAGGTTTGAGTCATCACATCAATCCGGATGGAAATATTGAGCCTTGTCCTGTAATCCAGTTCTCATGTGATAATATCCGTAACGGTGAACTAACGGATGTTTACGAAAATTCTACTTTTATAAAAGATTTTAAAACTGAGGTTAATAAGCAGACAAGAGGTTGTATATTGATGGATAATCCGGCATGGCTTGCTACATTTGTGGCTGAGCATCAGGCAATAAATACATCAAACCGGACTGGTTTGCCAGCGCAATTAGCCAATGGATGTGTTGTTTGCAGCCATGGGAACTGTCCGAAAATACCTGAGAAAAGCTGGATCTACCGGATGGCGAAACGAAGAGCTTTTTTTGGATTGGGAGCATATGGATAAAATTAAAACAATGGAGTCAAAAATATTTCAATCATTATTTGTTCTCGATGTTCCGACAGAGAAATCGAAACGTGCTCAGATAAGAGCCACGATTGAATCCTATTTTCATGATAATCAGGTCATGCCCCCGGTTAGCTACGATGCTTTAAACGGGTTCGCAAGTTCACTAATTGAATCTGAAAAGTGGGAGGAGCGGTATCGGGCTTTTATTATGGTATGCTGCGGAAATGCGATCTGGCGGCCGATAGTTGGAGCTACTCCTTTTAATCGTCGTATATTTTTATTACCACAGTGCCTCCGAAATGCATCTCTTTGTCAGGCACAACAGGATGAATTAGGCCTTTTGTGCAGTGAATGTGGCAATTGCAGTATTTCCGGTTTTTTGCGCGAAGCTGAGAACCTTGGTTATGTCGCTTTGGTGACAGAAGGAACGACGATCACTACCCGCCTGATTGAAAGTGGAAAAGTAGATGCGGTAATTGGCGTAGGATGCATGGAGGTATTACAAAAGATGTTTGCCGCAGTAAGTAAATATTCCATACCAAGTATCGGAATTCCTTTGATTACATGTGGTTGTGTCGATACATCGACCGATGCCGATTGGATCAAGCAGGAGATCTACAATTACCGCGAAGATCCGTCAATCAAGTTATTGAACCTTAACTATCTAAGAAATAAGACATCCTCAATTTTTGGCGAGGAGCAATTGATTCGGATTTTAGGTACTGCAAAAAGTAAAACGGAGTCCATTGCTTTTGAATCATTGCTTTCAGGAGGTCAGCGATTAAGACCTTTCCTTGCTGTTTTGGCCTACGAAGCATTTGCAAATGAGCCTGATCCCGCAATTTTAAATATGCTGGCTTTATCCGTGGAGTGTTTTCATAAAGCCTCATTGATCCATGATGATATTGAGGATAACGACAATATGCGTTATGGAAAAGAAACCATTCATGCACGGTACGGAATTCCGGTTGCAATTAATTCGGGCGACTACCTGATTGGTGAAGGCTACCGTCTGATATCCGAAAGCAATCTTCCGTCAGAGTTGATTCGCGAAGGGATCAAGATAGTTTCGCGCGGACACCGAAGCCTGACAATCGGGCAAGGTTCTGAACTGATTTCTATTCGTTCAAAGGAGATCCTTTCGTTGAATGAGATGTTGGATCTGTTTGATAATAAAACTGCTGCCGCTTTCAAAGTATCACTTTTACTGGGTGCCGCAGTTGGAGGTGCTACAAATGGAACAATCGAAATTTTGGAGCGCTTCAGTCATTTTATTGGCATTGCTTATCAAATAAAAGATGATATATCTGATTATCACGGCGATAAAGGAGATATTTCGATCAGAAAGTTTTCTATATTACTTTCTTTGCTGAAGGAGCAACTTCCGAAAACGGAAAATGATAATCTGTTAGCCGCATATAAATTGGATGATTATGAGGCAATTTACGATTTAATTGACCGATATCATATTCAGGATGTTACCAAAAAATTGCTAATCAGTTCGATTAACGAAGCGAAAAATTGTCTTGAAAGTATTTCTAATATAGGTCTTAAACTGGCTTTACATGAAATTTTGGGAAAAATTTTCAAGGAATATATTTAGGCTGGCAGCACAACCGAAGTTAAGAAAATTACGTCCGAAATTGATTGAATCGGTACTTGCCAAATCAATTTTTATGCTTGATCCAGAGATGATTGCCGAAATAAGAACATTTATTTTGAGCAAACAGACTACCAGGGGCGGATTTTCGGACAGGGGTGGCAAATGCGATTTGTACTACACAATTTTCGGGTATTATATAGCTGAATCATTTTCTGTTAGCGAGGTTATGGAACCCTTGAAAAAATATGTGGCAGCAACGGTTGCTTCAAATAATCTGTCAGGGGTTTATCGCTTTTGTGGTGCTATTTTGTATTCTAAGCTGATTGGTCTCGACGCCACAACCGAAAAGTTGCGACAGCAAATCGTTGCTGATCTGACGTCGGCAAATTCTAAACAACCCGAATATTCCAGCTTTCTGGGAATTTTGGCGCTTTATTACCTGGAAGATTTTCAAAATATACAACGAATTGTAAATCAATATAAACGATCATTTTCACTAAACGAACTTCCATGTCCCGTGGTTGCGGCAATTACCGTAATGCTTGGTATGACAGGGAACCGGAAACCAGAAGCTGTGGAAATGCTCAAAACATTTTATAGGGCGAACGGAGGATTTGCAGCGCTACATCAGGCGCCTTCCGAGGATTTGCTTTCAACAGGAGTTGCCTTATATGCACTTCATTTTCTGGATGCCGACCTTCGTTTAATGAAGCCTGATTGTCTTACTTTTGTGGATGATTTGTACGATAGCGGCGGATTTAGGGCAACACAATATGATGCCTTAACCGATGTTGAATATACATTTTATGGATTATTGGCATTAGGATCAATGAGTTAAGTGATTATTGAAATTTGCTGGCAACAATTTGATTATGGAACAGAAAAGTCTTGAAAATCAGTTTGATCATTTGGTCGGCTTGCTCAAGTCAGAGCGAAATGACGCAGGTTTCTGGAGTGGCAGACTATCTTCTAGCGCACTGGGAACTGCTGTAGCAATTGTTGCATTAAAAATAAATGACGATAAATCTGATATCCAATCAATTGTTAGTGGATTAGATTGGCTTTTGAATAATATTAATACAGAAGGAGGCTATGGCGACACTCCTGGAAGTAAAAGCAATGTCAGTACTTCGCTTTTAAGTTATGCAGCCATTAGTTATTGTGGCAACGGAAGTGAACGATCGAAGAAAGCCCTGCTAAGTATTGAAAATTATCTTTTTACGCAGTCGATCGATATTTCCAAAGGCGATATAACTTCTTCCGTGTTGTCTTTTTATGGCAAAGACTTCACCTTTTCGGTTCCAATCCTTTCGATGCTTGTAATTTGTGGCGTGATTGACAAAAAGGCATGTACGAAAATTCCCCAGTTGCCTTTTGAATTCACCCTGTTTCCTGCCTCATGGTATAGTCTGTTTAATTTACGGGTAGTGAGTTATGCAATTCCTGCGCTGATTGCCGTAGGTGTCTTCGTTTTTAAGAAAAGGAAACATCATAATCCTATTATGAGCTGGATCAGAAACAGATCCATTCAGCCAGCCCTGCGAAAATTAGAGAAAATTGTACCCGAAAGTGGTGGATTTCTCGAAGCAATTCCACTAACTGCTTTCGTTACCATGTGCCTGATTACCTCTGAGCTTGGAAACAATCCCGTTGTCACAAAAGGACTTACTTTTTTGCGTAATCAGCAACGATTGGATGGCAGTTGGTCAATCGATACAGACTTGTCAACATGGGTTACAACCTCAAGTGTGAAGGCGCTCGGATCACAAATGACATTAGAATTTTCATCGAGTGAAATTGATGCGCTTGCAAAACATTTAAAAACAATTCAGTACAAAGAAGTGCACCCTTTTAATCTCGCTCAACCAGGCGGCTGGGGATGGACTAACTTTTCGGGTTCTGTACCAGATGTTGACGACACTTCAGGAGCAATTTTGGCGCTAATTGAATTATACCGTATTGATAATCATGATGAAGAAGCTATTATTAATGGTTGTAAATGGCTGACCAACCTGCAAAATAAGGACGGAGGTTTTCCGACTTTTTGCAAAGGGTGGGGGCGGCTTCCGTTCGACAGCAGCTGTGCTGATCTGACGGGTCATGCATTGCTGGCATTAGCAAAATCGCTTGATATTCTGGGTGATAAGATGTCGGTTGAATTTCAGACAGCTGTAAGGCAATGCATCGCACGATCATTTGGTTTTCTTTGGAAGGCCCAGAATGACAATGGTTGCTGGTATCCGTTGTGGTTTGGTAATCAGTCCACTTCCGATCAGAAGAACCCTGTTTACGGTACGGCAAAAGTAACTATCTATTTAAAGGATAGTTTATTGTGTGGAAGTCTCGATGAAAATATGAAAAAAAATATTGGACACATGATGACCAATGGCCAGAGTTTTTTGTTGAAACAGCAAAATGCGAATGGCAGTTGGGGTGGAGAAATTGATGTTTCGGGTACAATTGAGGAAAGTTCGCTCGCCATCTCAGCTTTAATTGGAAAAGATCAGGACGTACTCATGAAAGGATTTGAATGGCTAGAAAATGAATTGAATAACAACGGTTTGCGTTCAAATCCGATTGGCCTGTATTTCGCGATGTTGTGGTACGACGAAAAATTGTATCCTTTAATTTATTATGTCGAAGCACTCCGAAGATATCTAAAATGAGAATTTTAATGCGCAATAAATCAATTATATATATCCCAATACTTCTTTTATGGATTTTCCTTTACATTTACAAGGAAGCATCCACAAACTTTGTTGTATACAATTGGTTATCTATGCCCTATGAATCAAATTTGTCAAATGCCATTTGGTTCTTTATCAGTACATTGCAGAAAATATTTCTTCTCCTGGTTCTTGTTATTTTTCTGGCCGGCATCGTTCGTTCATGGTTCTCGCCCGAAAAAACCCGGAAATACCTGGAAGGGAAGTCACTGTTTGCGGGCAATGTAATGGCAGCGTTACTCGGAATTGTAACTCCTTTTTGCTCTTGTTCGGCCATTCCGCTATTTCTAGGTTTTGTTGAAACAGGAATCCCGATTGGAATTACGTTTTCATTTTTAATAGCAGCGCCAATGATTAATGAAGTGGCTGTAATTATGCTATTTAGCCTTTTTGGTTGGGAGGTTGGTGTGATTTATATTTTGATGGGATTGCTGATAGCGATAACTGCAGGTTGGATCATCGGAAAGCTTAAACTCGAAAAATGGCTTCAGGACTGGGTGCAGAATTTAAAGTTTGAAGAGATTTCTGATGGCAGTAGACGACTTACAATTGAAAACCGGATTCAGGCCGGTACGTTAGCCGTACGGGATATCATCTTTAAAATCTGGCCATATGTGATCCTGGGAATTGCGGTTGGTGCTTTGGTACATGGCTATATCCCCAATGATTCTTTGGCTTCAATGATCAATAAATCAACATGGTATTCAGTTCCTTTGGCTGTGTTGGCCGGGGTTCCGCTTTATGCCTGTTCGCCGGGGGCTGTTCCGATTGCTTATGCTTTAATCGAAAAAGGGGTTCCGCTTGGAACTGCGCTGGCTTTTATGATGTCAGTTATCGCAATATCGCTCCCCGAATTAATTATTTTAAAAAAGGTATTAAAATTGCCGTTCATCCTCACTTTTGTTGGGATCATTGCTACAGGCATAATTGTAGTGGGATATTTACTGAACATTTTGTTATAATATTACTAGTCGGAGAAGTAAAACCTTCCGCCTTTAAGCCTTAAGCGGCCTATGGTCAACTTCCAGTAGCCTGCACAATTTATTTAGATTTATACTAAATACCATTTCTTTCTTGCACGTTCAGTAGAATGGTTCTATTTTTAGGCAAAAGTTTAGGTGATTTCAAATATGAATAAGAAAGTATTTCCTTTATTGATAGCTGGTATTCTGGCCATTACCACAGCAAAAGCACAGGAGCCCACAACCTGGCGCGGTCCGGGATCAACCGGGATATACCCCGAAACTGGTTTATTGAAAACATGGCCTGTAAATGGTCCTGAAATTATTTGGCATTATGATGAATTGGGAGAAGGTTTTTCGTCTCCCGTATTTGCAAATGGAAAAATTTACGTTTCTGGAGCAGTTGTCAATGTTGGGTATATTTATGCTTTAAATCAGGATGGAAAGATCAATTGGAAGGCAACTTACGGCGAAGAGTGGATTGAAAACTATTCCGGTTCACGTGCAACACCATCAGTTGTGGGCGATATGCTCTATATGTATTCCGGAAAGGGAATTGTCACATGTATGAATGCCATAAACGGCAGGATCAACTGGACAAAAGATGTAATGAAAGATTATAGTGGTCAGAATATTACATGGGGCGTAGCTGAAACCTTGGTGATTGACGGCAACAAACTATTCGTGACTGCAGGTGGTACTACAAACAATGTAATCGCATTGAACCGTTTAGACGGCAAATTGATCTGGAGCAGCAAAGGCGTAGGCGAAAAACCTGCTTATTGCACCCCATTACTTGTAAAATTAGCTTCACGCAAGTTGCTGGTTACTATGACTGAAAAGCATATTATTGGTCTTGATGCCGAAACAGGTGCATTACTTTGGTCTTACGAACATACAAACGAATGTGCTGTTCATGCCAATACCCCTCTTTTTTATAACAATAGCCTATTTTGTTTCAGTGGTTATGGACAAGGAGGTGTCAAACTTGATTTAAATGCCGATGGAAGCAAGGTAACCAAAGCGTGGTTCAGCAATAAACTCGACAGTCGCATTGGCGGAGCAGTTGTAGTTGATGGATATATTTATACGTCAGGCGATAACACAAGAGATTGGCAATGTACCGATTGGAAAACCGGCGAACAAAAATATGCTTCTCAAGCTATTGCAAAAGGAAATGTTATTTTTGCGGACGGTATGTTATTTATCTACAGCGAGCGAGGCGAACTTGCACTTGTTCCTGCAACTCCAGCCGGATTTAATGTTACTTCTAAAGCAAAAGTTGAGCTTGGAAGTGCGCAACATTGGGCCCATTTGGTCATCAATAATGGCCGTCTTTTCGTTCGGCATGGTAAGTCATTGATTGCTTACAAGATAAAATATTAGATTGAAAGTATACAATTCATTATAGATTTTCCGGAACGGGAGAAAAGCTGACAGAGCCATTTCTCTCGTTTTTAAATATTAATATACAGTTATTTATGAAGAAGGTTATTTTGTTATCACTGGTTATTTCGTTCACATTTTCTGCTTTCAGTCAGGTTATTCAGTGGAGAGGCGAGAAACGCGATGGCTATTTCAAAGAGTCGGGTTTAATGAAATCGTGGCCGGCAAATGGTCCGGAGATGATCCTGAAAGTCGAAAAACTTGGGAAAGGTTATTCTTCTCCTGTGGTTGCCAATCAAACAATTTACGTTACCGGAATGATTGATACGCTTGATTATCTGACAGCTATTGATTTTCAGGGAAAAATAAAATGGCAGGTTCCTTACGGCCGTTCATGGTCGAAATCATTTCCTGAAACAAGATCTACTCCTACAGTTGAAGGAGACCGGGTTTATGTGGTTGGAGGTTTAGGCCGGTTGGTCTGTATCAACGCCAACAGTGGAAAAGAGAATTGGGCAGTTGATGTAGATAAAGATTTTAAATCTGAGTGGCACATGTGGGGAGTTTCTGAATCGCCATTGATTGTTGATGATAAGGTCATTTGCACCCCTGGTGGTCAGGAGACTTCGGTAGTTGCTTTTGATAAAATGACTGGAAAATTAATATGGAAAAGCGAAAGTGTTGGTGGCCAGCGTGCTTATGCATCTCCAACCATTTATGAATACAAGAATTTTAGATTTATACTAGCTGTTACTGCCACGCATCTGATTGCACTGAATCCTGAAAGCGGAAGTGTAGCATGGAAATATAAATATTACAAAAATGAATTATGGAAAGATCAGCCAGGTCTGATCTGGACAAACACACCAGTTTTTAAAAACGATGAGATTTTTCTTTCAATGGGTTACGATTATCCCGCCGTGATGTTGAAAATGGATCCATCCGGAACTTCTGTTTCTGAAAAATGGACCAATAATATACTTGATAATCATCATCATGGAGTTTTGGTTTCCGGAGATTATATTTATGGCTCTAATTGGATCAGCAATGGCAAAGGAAAATGGGTTTGTTTGAAATGGGATACCGGCGAACTAAAATATGAAACCGACTGGATCAACAAAGGAGCACTCATCGGGGCTGATGACCTGTTCTATGTTTACGAGGAAAAAACCGGTACTGTAGGATTAATAAGACCAAATCCCGAAAAATGGGACGTTATTAGCTCCTTTAAGGTGACCGAAGGAACAGGACCACACTGGGCTCACCCTTTTATTAGTAATGGTAAGCTCTATTTACGCCATGGTGAAGTTTTAATGGTTTTCAATATTAAAGCTTAATGCGTTAATTATGAGAATATTGCTTTTCTGTATAATTTGCTTTCTGATTTCACCGGTTTTCGGTCAGGAGACTGCACAATTTCGTGGACCATTACGCGATGGTATCTATCCTGAACAAGGACTATTGAAAAAGTGGCCTGAAGCCGGTCCAAAACTTGAGCTTCAGATTGCAGGTATAGGAAAAGGATATTCCCAGCCAATCGTTTATAAAGGAGTAATTTATACGACAGGGATTAAGCACGATACGATGGATGTGATCTCTGCCTATGATCTAAAAGGGACACTTCTGTGGGATAAAGCATATGGTAAAGCATGGCCGAATTCATTTCCGGATACACGCAGCACCCCGACGATCCAAAATGACAAAATTTACCTGGTTGGTGGAATGGGAATAGTTTGTTGTCTTGATGCCAAAAACGGTAAGATACTTTGGTCGCAAGATGCTCAAAATGAGTATAAAGGAGAATATCATAAATGGGGTATCGCTGAATCGGTGTTACTCACTGATCAGGCTGCTATCTATGTTACTGGCGGGGAGGTAACATCAGTTGTTGCCTTTGACAAGATAACCGGAAAACTTCTTTGGAAAACAAAAAGTCTTGGAGGATTAAGAGCTTATGCTTCATCATTGCTGATTGAAAGAAATGGTCTGAAGATCATTCTTGCCCAAACGGGTAACGATCTGATTGGAATTAATGCCATCAAAGGCGTCATTCTCTGGAATTTTAATCTGATACAGTTTCATATGGGTGAATCGGGGAAAGGTGTTAACACAAATACCCCAATTTATTACAATGGCGAAATTTTTGTGACCAGTGGTTACGATCATCTCGCAACAATGTTTTCTCTTGCTGAAGATGGACGTTCATTAAGTCTGAAATGGAAAAATGAAGAGATGGATACACATCATGGCGGAGTTGTGTTGGTTAACGGTAATCTCTATGGAACCAACTGGCAAAGTAATTCCAAAGGTCAATGGGTTTCTATTGATTGGAAAACAGGAAAGACCAATTGGGTAAAAGATTGGTTTAATAAAGGATCCATAATTGCAGCTGACGGTTTGCTCTATTGTTATGAGGAAAAAGGAGGTAATGTTGCGTTGGTTCAACCTGATGTTTCTGATTTTAAAATTATCAGTACTTTTAAGGTAGAGGCGGGCGAAGGGGCCTATTGGGCACATCCCGCAATTTATGACGGCATGCTTTATCTTCGACACGGCAATATCTTGTTGATTTATAATATTAAAGCATAAAATGATTCAAAAAAAGACCCTGAATATTGCACTTTATCTGCTCTCCTCAGTTGCTGTAATCGTGATGGTTTGGTGGCTGATGGCAGATCCGACTTCAAAATATACCGAAAGTTTGCCAGGACTTGACAAGCGGGCCGCCGCCGATACGGTATCAGAGAATGTTGAGATCGGTAAAATATTTGAATCTTATTCAACGGGTTATAAAGAGATGACTGAAACCTGGCCTCGATTTCGGGGCAACGATTTTGACAATATCTCAAAATCACCGGTCAGATTAAAGGAAAAATTTGGTCCTGCAGGTGCCGATATTCGTTGGTCGCTCGCTTTAGGTGAAGGGCATTCAGGTGCAACAATTTATAAAGGCCTGGTTTATCTACTCGATTACAACGAGAAAGAGAAAGCCGATTTGCTGCGTTGCTTTTCACTGACAGATGGAAAAGAGTTGTGGAAAAGGGGTTATAATGTGACCATCAAACGAAATCATGGGATGTCGCGGACAATTCCGGCAATCTCCGAAAAATATATACTGACAATGGGACCTCGTTGCCAGGTAATGTGCCTCGATCGTTTAACCGGTAATTTCCGGTGGGGAATTGATGTCGCGAAGGATTATATGACCGAGATCCCGTTCTGGTACACCGGGCAATGCCCGATGATTGACAACGATGTAGCCATTATAGCAACAGGCGGAAAAGCACTTATGATTGGCGTTAGTTGCGAAACCGGTGCAAAATTGTGGGAAGTGCCTAACCCCGACGGGTGGAAAATGTCGCATTCATCAATTATGCCATTTACATTTGGAGGTCGTAAAATGTATGTTTACAGTGCGATAGGTGGATTGATCGGCGTTGCAGCCGATGGTCCTGAATTTGGAAAGGTCCTCTGGAAAACTTCGGCATGGAACCATTCTGTAGTCGCGCCGTCACCTGTTTGTATGCCCGATGGAAAGATTTTTATGACAGCAGGTTACGGAGCAGGCGCAATGATGCTTCAACTAAAAGAAAATGGTGGTAATTTTACCATCGATGTTTTGCAGGAATATCTTCCGCGTTTCGGACTTGCCTGCGAACAACAAACCCCGGTTTTCTGGCAAGGTCATCTTTTTGGAATATTGCCTAAGGATGCCGGTTCGCTGCGAAACCAGTTTGTTTGTGTTGATCCTTCAGATGCTAAAAAAATGGTTTGGACAAGCGGGCAGACAGCACGTTTCGGTTTAGGATCCTTTATGATCGCTGACAATAAATTTTATATTCTCGACGACGAAGGTACATTGACAATTATTAAACCAAGTACTTCCAAATATATCCAGCTCGATCAGGTAAAAGTGATTAAAGATGGATCGGATGCCTGGGCCCCATTGGCAGTTGCAGATGGATATATGTTATTACGAGATTCAAAAACAATGGTTTGCATCAATATGAACCTTTAATTTCTGTAGTATGAAGAACAAGGGTATCGTTTTCTTTCTGATCATTCTGGCGGTGATTATCGTCGTCGTTGTTGTACTCGATTACAATGCTTCCAAACCCGATCAGCAGCCAGCTAATCCATATGCGTATAATATCGATCCGTTTTCGAAGATTGATACTGCATTGATTAAGTATAAAGAAAGCCGAAACCTGGCCATCAGTTTTTCAGAACCTGCCGGAATCAGCTTTCGGGGCGACGAGCTTTTCGTTGTTGGTGATCAGAAAATGCAGATTATTGAGCCAACTGGAAAATTGATGAACGAGGTGAGTTTCGATCAGAAACCAACATGCGTTTTTGCGTCAACTGAAAATATTTTTGTAGGGTTTAAAAAATCTGTGGCAATTCTGAGTCGCGATGGCGCAAAGATTACGGAATGGAATTCATTTTCCGACAGTACGGTTATCACTTCAATTGCTGTAAAATCGGGGATCGTATTTGTTGCCGATGCCGGGAAGCGCATCATCCGAAAGTTTTCCCTTGATGGAAAATCACTGGGTATCATCGAAGGAAAATCAGGTAACGACCAGATTCACGGATTTATAATTCCAAGTCCATATTTCGATTTGGCATTTAATGCTGATGGTGAATTGTGGGTGGTTAATCCGGGAAAACATTCACTTGAAAATTATACGGTTGAGGGAGCACTTCGTACCTGGTGGCAAGCCTCTTCCATTAAAATTGAAGGCTTTAGCGGGTGCTGTAATCCAGCTCATTTTGCCTTTTTACCCGATGGCAGTTTTGTCACCAGCGAAAAAGGGATGGTAAGGATTAAAACCTACAAACCTTCGGGTGAGTTTTCCGGTGTAGTAGCTGCCCCGTCAAAATTTGCTGAAAATAGTGAAGCCCCTGATTTGGCGGTTGATAATCAGGGCAATATTTATGCGCTTGATTTGAATAAAAAGATGCTGAGATTATTTGTAAAAAAATAGAGTAAGATGAACAGAAAAGATTTTTTTAAACATGGAGGGCGTTGGGCACTCTTATCCGGAATCGGAATGTTAAGTGCTTTTCTTGCTTATAATCAAAAGATTGTAACTCCTGAAAATTGTTCGGTTGCACCACAATGTAAAGGCTGTGGCAAATACGCTCAATGTGAACTTCCACAGGCAGATAAGGAGAAAAAAGATGGAAAATAACAATAAAAAGAGCCGCAGAGATTTCATCAGGACCGGCACCCGTCTCTCATTGCTAATAACACTTGGGGCAGTAGGTGGATTTGCAGCAAAAAATATTACTGCTGAAAAGTACGTCTGGCAGATCGATCCATTTAAATGTACACAGTGCGGAAGGTGTGCTACTTCGTGCGTGATGACCCCTTCTGCTGTGAAATGCATTCATGCCTACGACCTTTGCGGTTATTGTGACCTTTGTGGCGGGTATTTAAAACCCGATGCCAATAAGCTTTCCACAGCTGCTGAAAATCAGTTATGTCCAACAGCAGCTATTCAACGTAGGTTTATTGAAGAACCTTATTTTGAGTATGTTATTAACGAAGATCTGTGTATCGGCTGTGCAAAATGTGTCAAAGGTTGCACCTCGTTTGGGAACGGTTCCTTGCATTTGCAGATTATACACAAACGGTGTTTGAATTGTAATGAATGTTCCATTGCCCGATTATGTCCTTCGCAAGCTATTTCACGTGTAAAAGCCAGTAAGGCTTACAAGGTGAAGGGGAGTTTTACAAAAGATGGGAAGGCTTAAAATTCGACAATTAGGCAATTCGACAATTTGACAATTAGGCAATTGACATCGTCGAACTTCGTTTCTGCAATGATTCAAGACTCTGAAAGGGTGCAACGTGAATAACCCCGGGTAAGGAGGAACGACGTAACCCAGGGAACGAAATGAAAGACAGATAAAGGCGCATCTGCAAAAGTTAATAGAAGCATTACTGCTCTATGCGCCGCAAATTGACACTTTGAGGTAACAAATTGTATTTTAGACAGATATTAATGAAGAAATGGATTAAAGTATCGCTGATTTTCTCTTTTCTGCTGTTCAGCTTGGCAGGAATGGCGCAACAGCAACGATTTCCCAAGCCTGAATTTGGAACTGGTTATAGTCAGCCGACACCCATAACTCCCGAACCTCGTGCTTTGGCACTTGAATATACGGATGTTGTTATATTATTGATTGTCCTTTCCCTGGCAAGTTATTTTGCCATCCGCAAACGATCACGCAAAGGATTACTCTGGTTATCTGTTTTCACTCTGCTCTATTTCGGATTTTATAGGGATGGTTGTATTTGTTCCATCGGATCGATTCAGAATGTTGCGCTTACACTTTTTGATCCGGGTTATGCCATATCAATCACCACTTTACTTTTCTTTCTGATTCCGCTTATCTTCACGCTCTACTTTGGAAGAACCTTTTGTGCCGGAGCGTGTCCGCTCGGTGCCATGCAGGACCTGTTGATTGTAAAACCAATATCATTGCCTGAATGGCTTCGTAAAACGCTTGGAATCATTCCATATCTGTATCTGTCATTGGCCGTATTATTTGCCGCTACAGGTACTGACTTCATCATTTGCCGGTACGACCCGTTTGTCGGAATCTTCCGAATGGATGCTGAATTTCATATGGTGGTCTTGGGTATCGCATTTATATTGATGGGAATGTTTGTCGCGCGCCCTTATTGCAGGTTTTTATGTCCTTACGGCGTTTTACTCGGTTGGATGTCAAGATTTTCTAAATTTCACCTCACTATTACTCCTGCAGCCTGCATCCAATGTAAATTGTGCAGCGACTCGTGTCCTTTCGATGCCATTGATTTCCCTACAGATGAAAAGCAATCGAAAAACCGGACATGGGGAGTCAACCGTTTCTTAGTTTATGCACTATTGATCCCGTTATGGATTTTTATCGGTGGTTTTGCCGGTTCAAAAGCACATACCTGGATTTCAAAAGCTAACCCAACAGTATATCTTGCTGAACTTTTAATCTCAAAACCTGAAGTTCGTAACGATCTGAAAAACCTCGATGTTCAGGCCTATTTAAGTTCCGGAAAATCAATGGAAACCCTTGTGAAAGAGGCAACAGTGATTCGTCAGAAATTTTATACAGGAGGCTGGATTGCCGGCGGATTTATGGGTCTTGTGATCGGAATGACCATCCTTGGACAGGTCGTTTACAGAAAGCGGACAGACTATCAACCACATAAAGGAAACTGTTACAGCTGCGGGCGTTGCATGAGTTATTGCCCGGTAAAGAAATAACGTTGTTAATCATCTTATTGGAATGGAACAAGATAATAGATTAAAATTCTCATTAAATATTGCCGTTGTATCGGGAATATTCTGCATTACGGTAGCTTTACTGTTGTTGCTGAACTTCATTCAAATGGCTAAAAATAAGCCGCTTGAAAGTAAAGCACTTACTTCACTTGTAAAGCGACTCAGCCAGGAACCCAATAGTGACGAGTTAAAACAGGAAATCAGAAACTTTGATTTGCTTGCCCGAAAAGCCTATTTCAACAGTCAGTGGCAAGTGAAAACAGGTGGTTACCTTTTATTATTCGGTGCCATCGTTTTTGCACTCTCGCTTCGTATTTTCATCGGTCTAAAAGCAAAAATAGGAGAACCTAACTTGAAGGATGAAAACGATTTGACGAGCCGGATTATGACGCAGCGATGGGTGATGATTACCGGATCTGTTCTGATTGTGCTCGGGCTTGGCGCATCATTTGCCTCGGTCGATCACCTTCAAAAATATGATGTTAACGAATCATTGGCAGAAGCGAAACCTGTTGCCGATCAGGATAAAGTTGAAGTGATAAAAGTTGGTGAAAATCCCCAGATTGTACAACCTGCCACAACTGATACTACAAAAAACCTGGTTGCAGCAAATGCAAATACTAAAAAGGATACAGCTAAAGTTGTACCGGCAGCAGTTAAAATCACTTTCCCCGGGGTAAATACAATTAAGGCAAATGTTCCTGGCTTCCGCGGGCCATTCGGAAATGGCGTCTATTTCCAAAAAAACACTCCTGTGGAATGGGATGCTGCTTCAGGTAAAAATGTAATCTGGAAGACACCTGTTCCTAAAAAAGGGTTTAATTCACCTGTTATCTGGGGAAATAAAGTATTCCTTTCGGGTGCCGATAATAATTCACGCGAAGTGTACTGTTTTGACCGGAGTTCAGGCAAAGTACTTTGGAAACAGTTGGTTGATAAAATTCAGGGAAGTCCGGCAACACCGCCTAAGGTCACTGAAGATACCGGTTTTGCGGCGCCTTCACTTACAACCGACGGCAACCGCGTGTATGCCATGTTTGCCGATGGCGATATCATTTGTTTCGATATGGATGGCAACCGTGTCTGGGCACGAAACCTGGGACTACCTGATAACCACTATGGTCATGCGTCATCGCTTATCATGTGGAAAGATAAAGTGTATATTCAGTATGATACAAATAAGAGCAGGAAGTTGATGGCACTCAATGCATCAACAGGAGTAACTGTATGGGAGACTGCCCGAAAGGGTAAGATTTCGTGGGCAAGTCCAATTCTGGCCGATATTAATGGCAAGTACCAGGTGGTGCTTTCCACGGATCCGATGGTTGCCGGTTATGACCCTGAAACAGGTAAAGAGCTTTGGTCGGTTGACTGTATGAGTGGAGAAGTTGGTCCTTCACCTGCATCGAGCGGTGGAATGGTCTTTGCTGTTAATGAGTATGCCAAACTTGTCGGCATCGATCCTTCGAAAAATGCTAAAGTTTGGGAAAGCGATGAATTTTTGGCCGAAGTGGCAAGCCCGGTCGCTGCAAACGGATTTTTGTTCGTTGCCACAAGTTATGGCGTATTGGCTTGTTACGATGCCAAATCGGGTGTGAAATACTGGTCAAAAGAGGATGGACCCGGTTATTATTCGTCACCAGTTATTTCTGATAATAAGGTCTATACGTTTGATACTTCCGGTAAGATGAGGGTCTTTGAAGTGGGCAAAGAGGCAAAACTGATCGGAGAAGGGAATGCAGGTGAAAAAGTTACCACAACGCCGGCTTTTGCCGATAACAGGATGTACCTTCGGACACCAAAATTCCTTTATTGCATCGGCAAGAAGTAAAATGAAAGATTTACAAATGGTTCAAAAACAGTATAATGATTGACCTGAACAAGATAGACATTATCGTCGCGGAGAAAGGAACTACCAAAGAAGCCTTAATCCCAATTCTTCAGGCGATTCAGCGCGAATTTAACTATTTGCCCGAGGAGGCATTACGCCGGGTGAGTGATACAACCGAAATCAAACCTGCAGAGATCATCGGTGTTGCCAGTTTTTATTCACAATTCAGACTTGCTCCAGTCGGCGAACATATGATCAGGGTATGTGTCGGCACAGCCTGCCATGTGAAAGGGGCAGGGCAGGTTTATGATGCAATGCGCCGCGAATTTAAATTAAAGGACGGGCAGCACACCGATCAATCTGGCAAATACACAATTGAAAAAGTAAGTTGCCTGGGATGCTGTACATTGGCCCCTGTAGTTCAGATTGATCATATCACTTATGGTCATGTCACTTCAGATAAGGCTTCCGAGTTGATAAAAGATTTTGAAAGTCAGAAAGATAACAAGGGTAAGAAACTATTTCGCAAATCGGATGGTACTGAAATACAGGGTGAAATACGGATTGGACTGGGTTCTTGTTGCGTGGCCAGCGGCAGCAGCGATATCAGGGATGCTGTTGAGAATACGATCAATGAAGAAGGACTTCAGGTTAAACTGAAAAGCGTTGGTTGTGTGGGAATGTGTCACCAGGTACCGCTTGTTGAAATCGTCCCCGTAAAAGGAGAATCGACCTTGTATTCAAAAGTGAAACCCGAAGATGTCAAACAAATTATCGAATCTCATTTTAAACCAACCGGATTTTTATCAAAGCTAAAAAACAAGTTTTTAGGTGCAGTTGAAAATATTCAAACCGATCAGAAATGGGAAGGCATTGAACGTTATGAGCTGGATATCAGGGAAAAGCATGTCTCATCATTTCTTGGAAAGCAATTACCGATTGCCACCGAATTTCGCGGGTTAATCAATCCGCTTGATCTGGAAGAATATCAGCATCGTGGCGGATTTAAAGCACTAAAAAAAGTATTCAAAGAATTTACGCCTGCCCAGGTGATCGCCAAGATCAAAGAAAGCGGTATCAGGGGTCGGGGAGGAGCCGGATTCCCAACCGGGATTAAATGGGAAATGGTTGCCAAACAACCCAGCGAACTTAAATATCTCATTTGCAATGGTGACGAAGGCGATCCTGGCGCATTTATGGACCGCATGTTACTCGAATCGTATCCGTACAGGATTATCGAAGGGATGCTTATTGCAGCTTACGCCGTAAATACGCATGAAGGGTATTTTTATATCCGTGCCGAATATCCGCTCGCTGTAAAAAGAATCAGGGCAGCCATTGAGATTTGCAGGGAGAACAACCTGATTGGCAAGGATATTCTTGGATCGGGTTTTAATTTTGATGTGAAAATTTACGAAGGAGCCGGCGCATTTGTTTGCGGCGAAGAAACGGCATTGATTCAGTCGATCGAAGGGAACCGTGGATTTCCTTACCTGAGACCACCGTTTCCGGCTGAAAAAGGGTTGTTTGGAAAGCCGACACTTGTCAATAATACGGAGACATTTGCCCAGATTTCATACATCATGCGCGATAATGTTGATCGTTTTACACGCATCGGAACGGAGAAAAGCAAGGGTACAAAGGTTTTTGCGCTTGCAGGAAAAGTGGCACGCGGCGGATTGATTGAAGTACCGATGGGGATGACCATCAGGCAGATCGTTGAAGAGATAGGCGGAGGAATTGCAAACGGACATACATTTAAAGCTGTTCAGATCGGTGGCCCGTCTGGTGGATGTATTCCTGCACACCTTGAAGATACGCCGATTGACTATGAATCGCTTACAAGTCTTGGTGCGATGATGGGTTCCGGTGGATTGATTGTACTCGATGATACCGATTGCATGGTTGATATAGCGCATTTCTTCCTTTCTTTCACACAGGATGAATCGTGTGGTAAGTGCACCTTTTGCCGGGTTGGAACGAAAAGAATGCTTGATTTACTTGATAACCTGACCAAAGGGAAAGGAAAACCGGGTGATCTTGAAAAACTTGAGAAACTTGCCGAATGGACAAAAAAAGGCTCTCTTTGCGGTTTAGGCCGGTCGGCGCCTAACCCCGTTTTAAGTACATTAAAGTATTTCAGGGAAGAATATGAAGCTCATCTGAATGGGATATGTCCGACAGGTAAATGTGCTGCGTTGGTGAATTACTCAATAACAGACGATTGCATTGGTTGTACCAAATGTGTGCAGCGATGCCCTGTTGATGCGATCCCGTTTGCTCCTCACGAAAAACATGTGATCAACACCGAACTGTGCATTAAATGCGACGCCTGTCGCCAGGTTTGCCCGGTTGATGCAGTGGTGGTGAAATAAATTTTCAAATGATATTTGGTTTTTGTAGAGACGCGATTAATCGCGTCTCTACGCATTTTACATCAAATTTATCTTACAAAATTTCAATTTTTGAAACATTTTGAATTATAATTCGAATAATAGGAAAGAATAAGCTTCCTGACCCATCGTGGCCTGCTCTTTATAGCATCATAACACTGCCTTACGCTATTTTGTGAATAAATTATTTTATTTGAATTTTAATACAATAATTGAAATGCAGAATTTAATTAGTGCACAAATTTCGGATGAAGACCTCAAGGAGGTACTTCAGTCAATTGCTTTAATTAAGCAAAAACTTCCGTTTTTGCAGAAACTCTCCAAACGTGCTAAAAAATCGACCTCAATGTTAAAAGACAAACGAATTCCGTTTGCAAACAAGGCGCTCGATTATGCAGAACGTGTACCTAACCTTAGTCCAAATCCCGAATTACTCGCGGAGGCGCAAAAGGATAGTGCTTTATTTGAAAAACTACAATCGGTTGACCGTGAAATGCAACAATTGAGCGAGATGATTACAGACACCCGAATGTTGGCAGGTGCCGAATTTTATGATTTTGCAAGAATTGTTTACAAGATGTCTAAAATCTCGGTGTCGCTTGAGAAGCCCGGATCACAAAGTATTGTCGATAATCTAGGTGAACTCTATGCAAGTCAGGGAAAATCGATTGTTGAAAAGGTTGCCGCATTGGCTTAATAAATCTCATTCCCCGAAAGACCGGGCAGTGTAAGGCCTTCCGGGGATGATTCAAAAGCGGTATAACTGAAAAATAAAATAGCTGATTTGAGGTTGAAATAGCTGATTTGAGGTCAAAACATAAACTAACGAGGTTGAAAAGAAAACCAGTTTATTAAAAATGAAAACTATCGACATCAAAACCTAAACTACCGGGGTCGAAATGAAAACTAGTTTATTAAAAATGAAAACTACCGACATTGAAAAGTAAACAATCGACATCAAAACCTATTCTACCGGTGTCGAAATGAAAACCAGTTTATTAAAAATGAGAACTAGTTTATTAAAAATGAAAACTTACCAAATAAAAAAACCAGCTGTATTTTGAATATTAAAACATCTTTTAAACTAATTTGTGAAACCTAATTTGTTCTAATCATGTATAAACGTTGTTTTAAAGTATATAAATGGTAAGTAGACCAGATTTCATTTTTACAAACCATGGATCTTTCGCTTCAAACTGAATTTTACACAGGGATTAAAACGCTCATTGAAAAATCACGGATAGAAGCTTATGAAGGTGCTAATTTAGAGATGATTCAAACTTACTGGCAGATTGGGAAACAAATTTTTGAAGAGGTGCAAAGTGGAAGTGAAATAACTGGTTATGAAGAGTTTCTTGTTGAAAATCTGGAATCGCAATTAACCATAGAATTTGGAAAAGGATTCAATCGAAACAATTTGGCGTATATGCGCCGTTTTTTTCTCACTTTCCCGATGGAAAACACACTGAGACCAGTGTTGAGTTGGTCACATTATCGATTAATTATTAATGCAGACGAAGAACTGGCTCATTTTTTTTATATGAACAAAGCAGCAGATAATCATTGGAGTGTACAGCAGCTGACACAACAAATTGAATCCAAATATTACACAAGGTCACTTTCTGATAATATGAAAGAGGAGGAGAACGATGGATTACTTATGGATGAATTGAAATGCAAAGCGTCCGATATGTTCCGTGATCCTTATTTACTTGAATATTTAGACCTTAAGCCTGTCAATGTAAGTCTTAAACATGAGCTGGAACAAGCTGTTTTAGATAAAATCCATGATTTTTTGCTTGAAATTGCCAATGGGTTTTGTCTTGTAAGCCGTCAGAAACACAGTGCGACAGAACAAAACGAGCGTTACCACATCGATCTTGTGTTTTACAACTACCTGTTGCGCTGTTTTGTGATCATCAATTTACGATTAGGTAAAATAACTGAGGAAGATGAACAGATATTAGACCGGTATGTGCAGATGTATGATGATAAGATTCGGCCAAAAGATGATAATCCAACATTTGGAATACTAATTTGCTCGCATGATGGGGAAACTGAAGTAAAATTTGCTTCTTTGAACGATCGCAAACATATCTTCTCGTCACTTTATCAATTGGTTATTCCGTCAAAGGAAGATTTTACGGAAGTTGTGACCACTGAAATAAAACATCAGATAAACGAAAATCAACTCCTGGAAAAATATTTATTGTCTGAAGACAATGGGTAAATTTAAAATGTGCAAGTTCAGTCAGATTCTGATTCGAATCTCAGACAATTTGCACTGGCATGTCTTCATCCGCTGTCAGATGCGTTATTTCGTATCTTGTCAATCCTCCCGATATAAATGAATCATCTTGGCTTCCGGTTCGGCATTTTCAAATAAAAAATGCAACAATAGTCTTTCAAAGGTGTTATATTCCCGAACAATAATTTAAAACATATGACAAAGCAGATAGTATTGAAATCCAGGCCGGTGGGTGTTCCTAACCATCAGAATTTTGAAACACAGACCATTGAAATTGCGGAACTTACGAAAGGAATGGTCCGGTTGAAAGCGCACACATTTTCGGTAGATCCTTACCTGCGCGGAAGAATGAGCGATGCCAAATCATACATTGCTCCATTTGCGGTTGGCGAACCAATTATGGGTGGCGGAGTTGCATTGGTGACTGAAAGTAAGGCGGAAGGACTGAAGGCTGGTGACTTTGTATTGGGAATGTTCCCATGGCAGGAGGAAATGGTTGTTGATGCAATTGGTTTGCAGGTGGTTGATGCGAAAATTGCACCGTTAAGTTATTACCTTGGTGTTCTGGGAATGCCTGGTCTTACAGCTTATTTTGGTTTGCTTGACATTGGCAAACCTCAAAAGGGTGAAACGGTTGTCGTTTCGGGTGCGGCGGGTGCCGTGGGGCTTGTAGTTGGACAGATTGCGAAAATCAAAGGCTGCCGCGTTGTCGGTATAACAGGTGATCAGTCAAAGGTTGACTACCTGATAAATGAAGTGGGATTCGATGCAGCAGTTAATTATAAAACAGAAACAAATTTGGCCGGTGCCCTTGCTGCTGCCTGCCCTGATGGGGTAGATGTTTACTTTGACAATGTTGGTGGTGAGATATCAGACGCTGTGATTTCACAAATTAATAAATTCGCCAGAATAATTATTTGTGGACAAATCTCAATGTACAATGCAACCACCCAGCCTGTTGGACCCCGCATTCAACCAACCATGCTGAAAAAGAGCGCATTGATGCAAGGATTTATCGTGAACAATTATGCTTCGCGATTCCCCGAAGGATTTAAAGCATTGGCTGAATGGGTAGGTAGCGGGAAGCTAAAATACACGAATACAACCTTCCATGGATTTGAAAAACTTCCAGAGGCATTCATTGCACTTTTCGACGGAAAGAACCTGGGAAAAATGATTGTAGAGGTTTAAAAAGCATCTTGATTGTACAAATATATTCGTGAAAAAGCATATTAGGTATGAAAAGGTAAAATATATTTACTCAGTAAAAAATAATTTTCATGAGACTATTCAATTAAATGAAAATAGTCTAATTTTGCAGCTCACAAAGTAGAATGGATTTTCACATCGGTTAATTTTGATACCTTATTAGTTTGTATTTGAAAGAAACCCGCATGAGAACTTTTCCGTAAAGTGATATTACAGTTTGCTTTTAAACCAAATATAATTTACAAATCAAATGATGAAATTAACATGCCTCTCCTCTATTCTGATCTTATTGATTCTGGCTGGTTGTCAGAAAGATACAACAACAACAACCACAACACCTCTTCCCGGCGATAAAAATACATCTGAAGGGAGTATTGTTATTGGTGACAAAACTTTTGATGGACTGAATGGTCTTGTATTTGGTCAGATTTCTACTTCAGGGTTGAAATCTGGTGTTTTGGGAACTTGTCCTACAATTTCTGCCACGCTTAACGCTTCATTTCCGGTTGCAATTACTTTCGATTGGGGTACTGGTTGTACGGGCACTGAGGATGGAATTTCCCGAAGCGGTAAGATAATCGCATCAGTTTCCGGCATGATGAACATGGCCAGTTCTGTAATAACATTTACTTTTAGTGATTTCGTAAGTGAGGGAAACAAGATCAGTGGTGTCCACAGAATCACCTATATGGGACTGAATACAGGGAATAACTGGCCGAGATATGCTGTTTTTACAGAGGCAAAAATTGAGTTTCCCGATAAAAAATTCATTACTTACCGGGCTGAATATGTTCGACTTCAGTCTGAAGGATCTGCAACTCCATTAATTATTGCTGATGATGTTTGGCGCATCGAAGGTAATTCATCAGGTACCACCAGGGAAGGTGTGGCCTGGACTGCCAGCTATCCAAGTGCTGTGGTGAAAAAGGCATCATGCAAATGGTTTTCAAGCGGATCAGTTCTTGTTACACCACAGGGCGAACTTCCCCGCACAATCAACTTTGGAGATGGGACTTGCGACAATAAAGCAACACTAACAATAGGAGACAAGACGATCGATATATTATTGTAATCGTTCAGTAATTTACAATGAAAGAGTGCCATAGAAGCTGATTTTATGGCACTTCTTCATTTAAAGCGATATAGCAATCAGGATGGTTGAATGAGTCTAAATTAGCAGAAAGGTTATCGCTTTGGTTTTGAATGTTTCACGGCAGGTGTAACATATTGAATTATTTATATACTTTTGCCGCGTTATTTATTTTAAACAGATGTTTTTCTTTGGAGCGTTTTCCGGAAATTTTCTTTACCTGATTCTTGCCATATCCTACCTGGCGGGATGTTCTGCGTTGGCATTCCGTAGCCCTGAGGATCAGACGAAAGAGAGCAAATCGGCTGAAACTATATCTGCCAATATATTATATGAGAATATTTTTCAAGAGCATTCTGTCCAGTGCTATACAATAAATACCAGCCTTTCTGATCAGGTGCTTTCTGAAGAAATTTCGATAAAACCTCCGATAATTCCTTATTTCAGAATTCTGTTTATTCCTCCGCCTTTTGCCCAAAAGTCTCACTTTTCGGGTTCGGCATTATTTTCGCGTCCTCCTCCATATTCCTTGGTTTAAAATCGTTTTGAATATTGGATAATTGTTGTCAGATGCCCTGGTTCCCGAGTGTTTAAAAGATTCAGGATTAGGATTGTCTGTTACAGTTTCCAATAATTTATACTATTATAGAATTGATTTACAAGGAATAAAATATGAAGTTATTTCCGGTACTTTTGTTACCACTATTATTGTTTTTATATTCAGGCCCGATTTGCGCCCAAATAACGCCTGCTAAAGCCGATACCCTTACGATAGGTGACGTTACGTTGGATGAGATTACAGTTAAATCGCCCAAAGAACAGACCAGTATCAGGCAGTTACCTGCTTCCATTTCAATTGTTACTTCCAAATTGCTTGAAAGCTCAGAGGTGAATTCGCTTAAAGATCTTTCATCGGCAATTCCTAATTTTTTTATGCCGGACTACGGCTCTAAGCTGACTTCCCCGGTTTATATTCGTGGAATTGGGTCAAGGATTAACTCACCCTCCGTAGGAATCTATGTCGATGACGTTCCGTATTTTGAAAAGGCCGCATTCGATTTCGATTTTTTTGACATCGACAGGGTAGAAGTGTTACGAGGTCCGCAGGGAACTTTGTACGGAAGAAATACGATGGGTGGAATTATCAACATTTACACCAAATCGCCGCTGACAGAAACAGGCTCCAAAATCAAATTATCAGCAGGTAATTATGGAAATTACACCGCAGGTCTTAATCATTACGGTCAGATTGGCAAAAAATTAGGCTTTGCAGTAAACCTTTCCGGAGTTCACCGTGACGGATTTTTCACGAATCTTTACACAGGCGATAAGGTAGATAAGATGAATTCCATTGGTGCCAGAGGCAGAATAATCTGGAAGATTTCGGACCGGATGTCACTTGAAAATATTGCGAGCTTTGAACACAGCAATCAGGGCGGATATCCATACGCTCTTTATAAAGATTCGCTGAAAAATAACCTTCAGATAAACTACGACCAGTATAGTTCGTATCTCAGGGATATGTTTTCGGATGCTTTGGTCTGGAACTATTCAGGCAAAAAAATTAAGATTCATGCGACTTCCAGTTTTCAGTTGCTGAATGACAATCAGTCAATTGATCAGGACTTTACTCCGGCAAAACTATACTTTATAGTTCAGAAACAAGATCAAAGGATGTTCTCGCAGGAGGTGGTCATCAAATCGAATCAGAAAAAAAGATACGAGTGGCTCATCGGAGCATACGGTTTTGTTCAGCTTTTCGACAATAGTGTGGAGGCAAACTATTTTCCGACTAAATCGGATTATATCAAAGGTTACGATCACCGTATTTCAGGTGCAGCCTTTTTTCATCAGTCAACATTAAATGATTTTCTGATTCCCCATTTATCGTTAACCGCCGGCGTGCGGCTTGACCTCGAAAAGGACAAGTTAAATTACACCTACGATTTATTGACTGCCGGTTCCTGGGTAAATAAAATCGATACCGTTTATCCTTCGTTAAATGGTGCCAGGGTGCTGCCAAAGTTTACGCTGAATTATCGCGCAGGAAATTCAAACTTCTATGCGACAGTTGCAAATGGTTACAAAACAGGAGGTTTTAACTCAACTTTCGAACGTCCGGAAGATTTAACCTTCGATCCTGAGTATAGCTGGAGTTACGAATTGGGGTGGCGTGCTCCAATTTTCAATCACCGGTTTTATGCAGATGCTGCTGTTTTTTACATTGATTGGAAAAATCAGCAGATTTATCAGCCGGTTCCCAGCGGAAGAGGTTCGATGCTGAAAAATGCCGGAGAAACTGAAAGTCATGGTCTTGAATTTTCGATGCGGATGGCTCCTGTGAATGGATTTGAAGCAAACATCAGTTATGGTTACACACATGCTACATTCCTCGCGTACATGGCAAATGCCACCACCAATTATGCCGGAAATTTCATACCATACGTTCCAAACCAAACAATTGCTTTGTCAGGCAGTAAAACCTTTCAATTCAGGCAGTCAGTGATTGAATCGATGCGAATCAGCCTCAATTACCGGGGTACGGGCAAATATTACTGGAGCGAAAAGAACACCGACTACCAGGATTATTACGGTCTCATCGACGGAAAGATTACTTTTACAAAAGGCAATTTTCAGCTGGAGTTCTGGGGAAAGAATATTTTGGATACCCAATATTACGCTTTTTCATTCGAAGCGCTTGGAAATCGATACGTTCAACCCGGCAGACCTTCGCAGGTGGGAGTTAACCTGTCGTTAAAATTTTAATTAATGAATCGCGAGAAACTCGATAAATTCTTTGTTCTCTTCAGTTTATACATTGCCCAATCGATCCCGATGAGCTTTTTCTCGACCGTGGTACCCGTTATCATGCGTCAGGAACACTATTCGCTTCAGTCAATCGGACTGTTACAGTTGATTAAACTTCCCTGGATATTTAAATTTCTTTGGGCACCGCTGATTGATCGCAATGCCGGAGACCTGAAGCAATACCGGAAATGGATCATTGGTTCTGAATTGTTTTACGCAATTGTGATCATTGCCATCGGTGTACTTAATCTTCAATTCGATTTTAAGCTTATCATCGTACTGATGATCATTGCATTTATAGCTTCTGCAACGCAGGATATTGCCACGGATGCCTATGCGATTCTGATCATGAAGAAAGAGGAGAGAAGCTTTGGAAACAGCATGCAGTCTTCGGGCAGTTTTATCGGGGCGCTGGCAGGGAGCGGACTCTTACTGATTGTCTACCATTACTTTGGCTGGACGATGTTACTACATTGTCTGGCGCTTTTTGCCTTAATTGCACTGATCCCCCTGCTACTTTATAAAAAGAAAGAACCGGTAGTTGAAAAGACAGGAAGTATTATAAAAATGAAAGACTTATATCTCTTTTTTACTGCTCCAGGAATCGTAAAACGCGTTTTTCTGCTTGTCTTTTATTATTCCGGAATCATTGGAATATTGGCAATGCTGAAACCTTATCTGGTTGATTTGGGTTATTCTATAAAGGAGATTGGATTTATGTCTGGAATTGTTGGCACTTCGGTTGCAGCCTTATCGTCATTTTTAGCTGCTTTCCTGATCAATAAACTTGGCAGGCATAATTCGCTGATCGGTTTCTCTTTTTTAAGTATTATTGCAACCTTTTATCTTTGGATGATCTCACTCGGAACACCAAATACGCCAATGATTTATTTGGGAATCATTCTAATATGGGGCACCTACGGATTACTCACTGTTGCCATTTATACGACTTCAATGGACCATGTGAGACCTGGTAGGGAAGGGACCGATTTTACCCTCCAAATCGTGATTACCCATCTGAGTAGTCTGATTATTGCCGTATTAAGCGGAAAAATTGCTGACAATTTCTCGTATAGCGGTTTATTCCTTGTTGAAGCGCTTCTAAGTGTGGTTACATTTGTAGCACTATTTTTTCTATACCGTAAAAAAAGTTTGTCATGATTATTCCGGAACATTTACTCGAAAAATACAATTCACCAGTGCCGCGTTACACAAGTTACCCACCGGCCAACTACTTTACTGATGTGGTGACAGAAAATACATATATTGAAGCTGTTAAGGATTCCAATAACCGGAATCCGAAAAATATCTCCATTTATATTCACATCCCGTTCTGTAAAAAGCTTTGTTTTTACTGTGGATGTAATGCCTTGCCATTAGCCACGATGGAAGCGATGGAGAATTATGTAACAGCCTTGAAAGAAGAGATCAAAATGGTTGCTGCGCTGATTGACAAAGACCGGAAAGTCTCGCAAATCCACTACGGAGGCGGAACCCCCAATGTATTGCCAGTGGAATGGATTGCAGAGATTAACGATCTTATTTATTCGTTGTTCAAGTTAACAGATCAGCCCGAAATTGCGATTGAGTGCAATCCAGCCCATTTGTCATTTGATTATATCGATCAACTTAAAAAAGCTGGATTTAATCGGTTTAGTATTGGGATACAGGATTTTAATAAAGATATATTAAAAACGGTCAACCGTGATCCGTCAGAACTTCCGGTGGGTGATATCCTTCAGAAATTAAAATCAGGATCGGAACATATTGCAGTTAATCTCGATTTTATTTATGGATTACCCGGGCAGACTGTCGAAAGTTTTCTCGATTCAATCCGGAAAGCTGTCGCTATTCGTCCCGACAGGCTCGTCACTTTTTCGTACGCACATGTTCCATGGGTGAAAAAAGCGCAAAAAGTTCTTGATAAAATAGGGTTGCCCACCAGTGAATTGAAAATGAAGATGTTTTCAGTATCGCACGACTTTTTATTGGCCAGCGGCTACAAGTCAATCGGTTTGGATCATTATGTGCTTGAAAGTGATGAACTTTATCAGGCATTACTGAGTAAAAGTCTGCACCGAAATTTCCAGGGTTATTGCACACGACAAACTACCGGGCAGGTTTATGCATTTGGAGTATCGTCCATTAGTCAGCTTGAAAAAGGGTATGCGCAAAATATCAAATCGATAAAAGGTTATATCGAATCAATCAACTCCGGACATTTGCCTATTGAAAAAGGTTATATGCTTAGCGATAATGAAATTATTGTTCGTGAGGTAATTAACCAGTTGATGTGCAATATGCATATTCACTGGCAGGAGTTGGCTGATCGTTTGAATATTTCACAAACGGCTATTAAAAATGCGATCACCTACGACATCGCAGAGTTAAAGAAGTTCGAAGATGATGGCATTCTGAAACTGACAGCTGAAGGACTCGAAATGACAGAAAGTGGTACACTTTTTATTCGGAATGTAGCTGCTTCTTTCGACCCGCTCACCAATACACAGTCTAAACAGTTCTCAAAACCGGTTTAAATATGGAAGGTAATCTCAAGATAAATGTTGTTATTATTGGTGCCGGTCTGACAGGTTTGGTCACTGCCCACTATCTTTTGAAAAGCGGTTTCAGTGTGAAAATCGTTGAAAGGAACAATCGGCCGGGTGGTGTGATACAGACTATTAAGGAACAGGGATTTACGATTGAGGCGGGACCCAATACCGGAGTCGTATCTCATCCCGAAATCGTTGAGCTTTTCGAAGATCTCAAAGATGACTGCACGATTGATATTGCAAATCCGGAAGCAAAAAAGAGACTGATATGGAAAGGAGGAGCGTGGCATGCACTGCCCTCAGGTTTTCTTCCTGCTATTAAAACACCTCTTTTTACGCTCGGTGATAAATTCCGGATTCTGGGAGAACCATTTCGGAAAAAGGGAACCAATCCGGATGAAAGTATTGCAGATCTTGTATTGAGAAGAATGGGCAGAAGCTATCTTGATTATGCCGTCGATCCATTTATCTCAGGTATATATGCCGGTGATCCTTCTACATTAGTAACCCGTTTTGCCCTGCCAAAACTATATAATTTGGAACAGACTTACGGCAGTTTCATTGGCGGGACGATAAAAAAAGGATCGGAACCCAAAGAAGAACGTTCGAAAAAAGCAACCCGTGAAGTGTTCTCTGCGAAGGGGGGGCTTCAGCAACTTATTGATGCACTGGTAAACAGTATTGGTACGGAAAATATCTTTCTCAATTGCACTGAAACCTTAGTAAGTAATGATGATCAGATATTTAAAACTTCCTTCCAAATGGGAAGTATACCTGTTGTTTTGACCTCCGATAAAGTCATTTCGACAGCAGGAGGGAGTGAGATAGGTTCTCTGTTTCCTTTTGTGAGGCAGGAGCAATTACAGGCAATCAAGCAATTGGAATATGCAAAAATTGTTCAGGTTGCGCTTGGTTACAAACAATGGAAAGGGATTTCTATTCATGCCTTTGGCGGATTGGTTCCATCAATAGAGAAACGAAAAATACTTGGTGTCTTATTTCTATCCTCTTTCTTCGAAAACCGTGCTCCAGTTGGTGGGGCGATGCTTTCGGTTTTCTTGGGTGGCATCAAACATGAGGAATATTATTCGTTCAAAGATGAAGAAATTCAATCACTTGTTGAAGATGAGGTTGGAGAAATGCTGAATATTAAGGGGATAAAAGCGGATGTGCTGAAAATCTTCAGGTATAAGTACGCGATTCCACAGTATACCAAAACCTCGGAGCAAAGACTACAAGCGATCAGTTTAATACAGAATAACTATCCGGGTTTGATTCTCGCCGGGAATATCCGCGATGGTATTGGTATGGGAGACCGCATCAAACAGGGGCGTGCCATTGCCGAAGAAATCATTAACAAATAGAAAATGGATCAGACTGCTGTTATTCTTATAAATGTTGGAACTCCGGATTCACCGGCAGTTGCCGATGTGAGACGATATTTGTTTCAGTTTCTGAATGACAGACGTGTGATCGACCTTCCCTGGCTTTTGCAAAAAATGCTTGTGAACCTGATTATCGTTCCGTTCAGAGCCCCAAAATCTTCTAAGCTCTACCAAAAATTATGGAACGAAAAGGGATCGCCACTTTTATATTATTCAGAGCAGGTAGCTGAGAAACTTCAACTGCGAATGGGGGGTGACTACAGAATCTACAATACCATGCGCTATGGCAATCCTTCACTGGAAAAGATATTAAAACAAATTGAAAATCAGAATTTTAAAAAGATAATTGTTCTTCCGCTCTTTCCGCAATATGCCTCGGCAACCACCGGATCCGTTTCCGAGTTTATTTTGGCGAAAATAAGTCATTGGAATGTAATTTCTGAACTTCGGTTCATCAGCCATTTTCACGATCATACTGCTTTTATCGATGCTTTTGCATCCCAGGCTGCAAAATATGAGGTAGCTAATTTCGACCATGTAATTTTCTCATTTCATGGTTTACCGTTGCGACAAATCAACAAGATTCATTCAGGGAAGGATTGCAGCCAATGTCTTTGCAAAACAGAATCAATCGAAGAAGGGAGATTTTGTTATCAGGCCGCTTGTTATGAAACTGCAAGGTTAATTGCCGGAAAAATTGGTCTTTTGACCAGTGATTATTCAGTTTCTTTTCAATCGCGCCTTACAAAAAACTGGATGACACCCTTTACCGATGTGGTATTGGTTAAAAAAGCAAAGGAAGGGATTAAGAAAATCCTGATTTTCGCCCCTGCTTTTGTAGCAGATTGTCTTGAAACCAAGGTTGAGATCGGAGACGAGTACAAACTTCTTTTCAAAAAGCATGGCGGCGAAGACTTACAGCTCGTCGAAAGCCTGAACGATCACGACTGCTGGATCGAGGGTTTAAATCAGATAATTACTTCTGCAAAGTAAGGAATTAGTTTGACTCTTTTATAAAAGTCATTGGAGTCACGATAATTAAGTTTCTGAAATATAGTTGTATACAAGCTTTTATTTCTCTGATAGATTTAAGCATAATTTATCCATACGTTACCATTATTCTTTTACCGGAATGTGTTACCTTCATCCCCTGACGTATGATTCAAAAAATTCAATTGAATAAAAAATAATGGTTCATATCAAAATTAATGGTCACGACATTGAAGTTGAAGCCGGAACCTCGGTTTTAAAAGCTGCAGAGAAGGCTGGAGTTACAGTTCCATCACTTTGTTACAACGAGGAATTAGGGCATTTTACGTCGTGCATGTTGTGTCTCGTAAAAGATGTCGCGAATGGCCGGCTATTTGCATCCTGTTCTGTTACTACCACCGAAGGAATGTCGGTAATTACAGACGATAAGGAAATTCAGGAAGCTCGCCAGACAGGTCTGGAACTACTACTTAGTGAACATGTTGGTGATTGTGAAGGTCCTTGCCAGGTGGCTTGTCCTGCTCACATGGACATCCCGAAAATGAACCGCCTGATTGCTGCAGGCAAATTTGAAGCTGCATTGAAATTGGTTAAAAAAGATATTGCACTTCCCGCCATTTTGGGCCGGATTTGTCCTGCACCATGCGAAGGAGCTTGTCACCGGAAGACGGTTGATGGTTCTTCAGTCTCCATTTGTTTGCTTAAACGATTTGTAGGCGATGAAAATGACCTTCATCCTTTTGAACCACTACCACTAAATGGTAAGAGAGTAGCAGTGATCGGAGCAGGTCCTGCAGGATTGGCTGCAGCCTATTATTTACAGCTAAATGGCTATCAAACTGTAATATTCGACAAAAATAACTTAGCCGGAGGTCTACTTCGTACGGAGATTAAGCATGAAGTTTTGCCAATCACTATTTTAGATAAAGAGATTAAAACCATTTTAGATACCGGGGTTGTATTTGAAGGCGGAAAAGATATTGATGCAACAGCATTCCAGGATATAAAAAATCAATATGACGCTGTAATAATTGCAACCGGAGTACTTGTTGAAGAAATCAAAAGCTGGGGATTAGTGACGAATGACAAAGGAATTGAAGCCGATCAAAACAGTTATGAAACCTCGTTAAAAGGCGTTTTCGCAATCGGAAATTCACTTCGTTCTTCAAGGCTGGCGGTCCGTTCTGTGGGACAAGGTAAGGAGGTTGCTTACTCTGTTTCCCAATATTTGTCGGGCGAAGAGCCGAAAGGAGAACCAAGGTTATTTAATTCGCGCTTCGGAAAACTGCTTCCGGAAGAGATTTCAGAATATCTGAAAGAGTCGGTCCTTCTTGAAAGAATATCTTCAGATATCATAAGATCAAATGGTTATACTAAAGAAGAAGCAATGGCAGAAGCCAAACGATGCCTGCATTGCGACTGCCGGGACATTGATAATTGCAAATTAAGGGTCTTATCGGGGAGATACGATGCGAATCAACGCCGGTTTGCCGGTAATGCAAGGAAAACAATGACGAAGCATTTTGCGCATCGGATTGTTTACGAACCTTTGAAATGTATTAAGTGTGGAATCTGTGTGCGAATGACCGCCAAATACCAGGAAAAATATGGTTTCTCCTTTATCGGTCGCGGGTTCGATGTGGTAATCGGAGTTCCTTTCAACGAATCGGTTGAAGCCGGATTGGCCGAAACTGCTGAAAAAGTGGCGAAAGCATGCCCGACGGGTGCGTTATCTGTAAAAGACAAATTATGAGAATATTATACATTGTTTTATTCGTTTTGATTGCATTTGAAGGTGCGAATGGCCAAAACTCATCCTCGTGGAATAACTTTCGCGGAAGTCAGGACCTGTTAGGTACTACGAATGTGAACTTCCCGGACAAACCAAAGAAGCTTTGGAATTTTAAGGTGGGTGATAACATTAAATCAGCTGCAGTAATCGCTGAAGGAAAGGTAGTTATTGGAGCAACTGATGGTATAATTTACTGTCTCGATCTCAAAGGAAAGCTAGTTTGGAAATACAAAACAGAGAATTCGATTGAGGCTCCGGCCATGATTCTGAACGGAAAGGTATATGTCGGTAACCTTGATGGCAATCTATATGCCCTCAAACTTTCAGATGGGTCCCTGATCTGGAAATACAAAACTGACAACCAGATTATGGGATCGGCAAACTTTTGGAAATCAGGATCTAAAACGTCGTTAATTGTAGGGAGTTACGATTATAATCTTCATTGTGTTGATGCCGAAACGGGTAAAATGCGCTGGATGTACGAATCGGATAATTTTATTAACGGTGCGGCTGCCTGTTTCAACGGTAAAGCGATTTTTGGTGGCTGCGACGGTTTCCTTCACGTTATTGACATCAACACAGGCAAATCAGAGTCGAAAATCAATGTAGCGACCTATGTTGCCGGTTCGTGTCCTGTAAGTGACAAGATGGCCTATATCGGCGATTACGACGGAAAATTCTCGAAGGTTGACATCCAATCTCAAAAAATAGCCTGGAGCTGGGAAAACAAAGAAGTGCAACAACCTTTTGTTGCTTCCGCAGCATTGTCGGGAAACAAGGTTGTAACGGGTAACCGCGATAAGTTCGTCTATTGCTTCGATAAAAATACAGGGAAGCTGCTTTGGAGTTTCAACAGCGGTAACCGTGTTGAAGCATCACCTGTCATTATTATGGATAAAGTGATGATAGCCAATATGCGCGGTGATCTGGCTTTACTAAAAATGACAGATGGTTCAGTGATCTGGAAATACGAAATCGGGAATTCGATTCTCCATAATCCGGCTGTTATCGAAAACCTGATGGTAGTTTGCGCGTTAGATGGAAATGTTTATTGCTTCGGTAAATAACTGAGAACTAAATTCTATTGTTGTGCATCATACTAAAACACTCTCACTCAATGGATACAATAACGAGATTAGAAGACCTTGGATATAATGAAGGACTTGACGTATTCAGACTTGAGAACAATCTCAATAGTTTTGAGGTTGGAAGAGTAATTGCAGAACATAAGGAACGCTTCATTGTTAAGACAATTATAGGAGAATTTGAAGCGGAAATAACTGGTAATATGCGTTTTACTGCAAAAAATCGCGAAGATTTTCCAGCGGTAGGCGATTGGGTTGCTCTGACAACTTATGAATCCGATTTTGCCATAATTCATAAAATTCTTCCACGATTCTCAACAATTAAAAGGCAGGCAGTTGGACAGTTTGGCGAGATTCAGATAATCGCAACAAACATTGATTATGCTTTTTTGGTCCAGGCAGTTGACAGGGATTTTAATATCAACAGACTTGAAAGGTACCTGACTATCTGCAATTCATCAAAGGTTAGTCCTATCATCGTACTTAGTAAGATTGATCTGATAGATGAGCAGAAGATTTCTGAGATATTGGAGAGTATAAAAATCCGGATTAAAAATGTTCCGGTTATTGCAATTAGTAACGAGTCACATGATGGATACGATGCAATAAAAACATTCATCGAAAAAGGGAAAACGTATTGCATACTTGGTTCTTCAGGAGTTGGGAAATCCACACTAATAAACAATCTTTCAGGTAAATCCCTCATGCGAACCGATACAATAAGCCAAAGTACCAATAAAGGGAGACATGTTACTAGTCACAGGGAATTAATAATTTTGGAAAATGGGGGAATATTGGTTGACAATCCTGGTATGAGAGAAGTGGGTATTGCCGATTCAACAAGCGGATTAGAAATTACATTCGATTTGATTTTCAGCCTTTCTCAAAATTGTAAGTTCGTAGATTGTACTCATACTAATGAGATCGGTTGTTCAGTAATTGAAGCCGTTGAAAAAGGCGAAATAGACAAAGCATCTTACGAAAACTACCTGAAAATGGAAAGAGAGAAAGCCCATTTTGAAGCTACAGTTGCGGAGAAACGAAAAAAGGATAAAGAATTTGGGAAAATCATGAAGAACTATAAAAAAGACATGAACAAAAATAAGCACTAAGCCCCAAAGGGCAAAAGTCAACTTATATCGAAAATAATTGTTGATCGAATCTATACAATTAAATCATTCGCCATTTATGAATATCGTTCAGATTATTCCAGGATCAGGTGGCAGTTTCTACTGTGGTAACTGCCTTCGTGACAGCAAATATGTTGTAGCCCTTCGCGAACAAGGTCATCAGGTGATTAAAATCCCGATGTACCTTCCCATATTTTCGGATGAACGCGACATTAAAGAGATCCCTGTTTTTTATGGCGCTGTAAGTATCTATTTGAAACAGCTTTATCCCATCTTCCGTAAAGCGCCGCTTTGGGTCGAAAGATTGCTTAATTCAAAGCCACTTCTCAAAATGGCGGCATCGATGGCTGGTTCAACCAATGCAAAAGGTCTGGAAGAGATGACCGTTTCGATGTTGCTGGGCGAGGATGGAAAACAGCAGGAAGAGCTGGAACGGCTGGTCGACTGGATGGCAGTGCATTGCAAGCCTGATGTTGTCCATATTTCGAATGCATTGCTGCTTGGTTTGGCACATCGTATCAAAGAAAGACTGAATGTTCCCATTGTTTGTTCGTTGCAGGATGAGGATGTATGGGTTGATGCGATGAAACCTGTTTTCCGCGACCAGATATGGAAACTGATGAGCGAAAAAGCCGAAGATGTCGACCATTTTATTGCCGTCAGTGATTTCTTTTCAGACGTGATGCAGGAACGGATGAAATTGCCACCCGAAAAGATTCAAAGTTTGTACCTCGGCGTTGATCCGGCTGATTATGAGTTTATCCCAATTTCAAATAAGGGAAGAAACATCGGTTATATCTCGCGGATGTGTCACGAAAACGGATTTGATATACTGGTCGATGCATTTATCCTCCTGAAAAAGAAAGCTGGTTTCGATGATGTAAAATTGATCCTGACAGGCGGTTCAACGGGAGCAGATACAAATTACATCAAAGAATTAAGAAAAAAATTATCCCGTGAAAACCTTAATGATCAGGTGGAAATCATCGAAGATTTTGAAGAAACGGGAAGAAAATCCTTTTTTTTTAAGGTCTCAGTGATCAGCGTGCCTGTCAGGAATGGTGAAGCTTTCGGAATGTATTTGCTTGAATCAATGGCGTCCGGAGTCCCGGTTGTTCAGCCTGCATTGGGTGCATTTCCCGAAATTGTCAAATTGTCGGGTGGTGGAATTACCTACGAGCCCAATACACCTGAAACTTTGTGTGAAACTTTAGCCAGATTGTTGTCCGATCCCGAAAAGCTGAATAGTCTGAGCGTTGCTGCCCGTAAAGGGGTAGAAATCAGATTCAATATACATGATCATGCAAAAGAGATGATCGCAGTTTACCAGAATATACAAGTCAAATAATTTTTCATACATCCTTTTTCAACCTGTGCAATGATTCTCCAGTTAAAAAATATTTCCAAAGGATATGGCGATCCATCGAAGAGTAACTTCAGAAAAGTGCTCGACGGGCTTAATCTAGAAGTTGATACAAATCAAAAGATAGCTATTGCCGGACCAAGCGGGTCGGGAAAGACCACCTTACTTAACCTGATCGGAACACTCGATCAGCCCGATTCGGGTGAGATCTTCTTCAAAGGGAAAAATATTACAGGCTATTCGCAGGAAGAACTGGCCCATTTCCGCAACCGCGAACTGGGATTCGTGTTTCAGATGCACCACCTCTTGCCGCAGTGCACGTTGTGGGAGAATGTCCTTTTGCCAGTTTTGCCGATCAAAAAAGCAGTTGGCAAAGACGAAAAGGCATGGGCCGAACATCTGCTCCGGAAGGTGGGAATATGGGAACAACGGTTCCAAAAACCATCTGAACTCTCGGGCGGCGAATGTCAGCGGACGGCAGTTGTGCGGGCATTGATCAACAAACCGCAACTGATTCTTGCCGACGAACCGACAGGGGCGCTTGACGAACAAAATGCAAATAACCTGGCCGATTTATTGAATCACCTGAGTGGCGAAGAGGGCGTCTCATTGGTAATTGTGACTCATTCGTCAGAGCTTGCCTCACAAATGGACCAGGTTTATCACCTTAAAAACGGGAAGTTACAATGACGCGTTTTAAACTGGTATTCAATAGTTTTATTCATTATTTCAAAGCTAATCTGCTTGTAGCTATTGGTGTAGCTATTAGTACTGCTGTACTGACAGGTGGCTTGATCATTGGTGATTCGGTAACATTTAGTCTTGAACAATCCGCATTCTACCGGTTGGGTAGCACGACACATCTTGTTTCGACAGTAGACCGTTATTTTCGATCAGAACTGGCCGGAGAACTGGCAGCAAAAGGGGGCTTTGAGGTGGCACCTGCATTGATTCTCGAAGGAATGGCAGTGGCCGATGGCGGCGGGGAGCGCGTTAATAAAGTTCAGATATCAGGAATTGACGACCGTTTTGAGAAAATTGCAAAATCTCCAATCTATCTAAAACTAACCGGAAGCGAGGTTATCATCAGCGCAAATCTGGCGGAAAGACTTAAACTAAAAAAAGGTGATAATTTCCAGGTACGGATCAAAAAAGCGAGCCTGATTCCACTAAATGCCCCGTTTGTATCCGACGCCGAGACAAGTGTCTCTTTTCAGGCGACCGTTAAAGCGATTTCCGATCAGCATTCATTGGGATTTTTCAACCTTAAAAATTCACAGACAGCACCTTACAACCTTTTTCTTTCTCTCCAGAAACTAAACGAACTGATGAAGTTTGCCGGGAAAGTCAATCATCTTTTGATTTCAGCTATATCTCTCAATAATCAACAAATAAGCAGTTTACTCGACGAATGTTTTACTGCGGAAGATGCCGGGTTAAAAGTCAGGGAGATTCCATTGACACACGAGATGGAGATCACTTCCGAACGGGTATTTATCGATGATCAGATCGTGAAGGCGTTCGAACCATTCAGAGAATCGCATCCTGTATTGACCTATTTTGCGAATAGTATAGCGTTTAATGGCAGGTCGACACCTTACTCATTCATTTCAACAATCGACGATAACAACCTAAAAGACAACGATATCATCATCAACGACTGGGCAGCAGCAGACCTACAGGTAAAAGTTGGTGATTCGCTCACGATAAAGTATTACACGATCGGTCCTTTGCGTCAGTTAGTCGAAAAAGGAACATCGTTTATTGTCAGAGCGACCGTTCCGATCGAAGGGAAGTATGCAGACAAGGATTTGATGCCGTTTCTTCCGGGGATGTCGGATGCGGGGAATTGCCGCGACTGGGAAGCAGGGGTTCCGATCAAACTCGATGCAATCAGGGATAAGGATGAAGCTTACTGGAAACAATATAAAGGAACGCCCAAAGCGTTTATCTCGCTAAAGAAGGCGCATCAAATCTGGGCGAACAGGTTCGGAAACTATACGGCGATCCGCATCGGTGAAAGTGCTTTTTCGGACAAAGAATACCGTTCTCTGTTTTATGCATCTATAAAACCGGCAAATCTGGGAGTGATGGTTACAGCGGTCCGGGATAATGGTTTGAAAGCAGCACGAAATGGAGTCGATTTTAGCCAGCTGTTTCTGGGACTTAGCTTTTTCCTGCTGGTTGCAGCGCTGATCCTTACCGCTTTGCTGTTCCTGTTAAACCTAGAAAGTCGTCAGTCGCAGATGGGAACACTCCTGATATTAGGGTTCACCAGGCGTCAGATTCGCAGGCTTTTGCTCTCCGAAGGGGCGATTGTTGCCCTTGTCGGGTCGCTCTTCGGCCTGGTGATAGCTGTTATTTATACCAAAATCATCTTTATCGCGCTTAATTCGCTTTGGTGGGCAGTCGTGCGCACTTCGGTTCTGGAGATTGATATCAGAACATCAACGCTTATTACAGGATTGATAATAAGTATGCTTATTTCGATATTAACGATCATCTATTCGGTTAACAAAAGTTTTAAACGGCAGGCAGTCGAATTGCAGCGGCAACAGGATCAGCCGCAAAAACCACTCGTGACAGCGATTAAAAAGTGGGTGATGATCGCTTCGCTTGTTGCATCGGTTGGATTGGTCGGTTTTCAGTTGTTGCTTTCCAGGCAGCAGGGAGCTGCACTCTTTTTCATTTCCGGAGGTTTATTATTGATGGGTTTACTGTTATTGGCTGAATCTTCTTTCCGTCAAAACAGAAATACAGTAGTTAAAGATTTTTCTGTTCTGGAATTGAGCAGGCGCAACAGGTCGCAAAACCTTGGACGTTCGCTTACAGTGGTCATTTTATTCGCATTGGGAACATTCCTGGTCGTTTCAACAGGTGCCAACCGGCAGGATTTGCTGTCGGGTGCAGCGGAGAAGACGAGTGGAACCGGTGGATTTCAGTTCTTTGCCGAAACTTCAATCCCTGTTCTGTATAGTCTGAATGACAAAGACAGACGTTTAAACGAAGGGATCACTTCTGAATTCAGTGCAGCACAGTTTAGCAAGATGGATGGCGACGATGCAAGTTGTCTGAACCTGAACCGCGTCTCCAATCCGGCCATTCTCGGAGCGGATCCCGAAATGCTGAAGGAACGATTCAGCTTTGCTGACAGGAGCACTGAATTCAATTCAGATAATGCCTGGGATGCTTTGAATGAACCACTTGGCAATAATGTCATTACTGCAATTGCTGACCAGACTGTAATACTTTGGGGACTCGGAAAGAGCATCGGTGATACATTGCTTTACAAAAATGAACTAGGCGATACCCTGCAGCTTAAACTCATTGCCGGATTATCACCTTCTGTTTTCCAGGGATATGTATTGATTTCGAATGCCAATTTTCTGAAGAACTTTCCGACAAGCAGCGGTTCCAACCTGTTTTTGATAGATGTTCCGAAAGAGAAAGCGAAATCAACAGGGGAGGAGCTTCAATCTGTTTACCGCGATTACGGTTGGGAGATGACAACTACTGCACAACGCCTGATGGAATTTAATTCAATTACGAATATCTATCTTTCGATCTTTCTTGCTTTAGGCGCCTTGGGTTTGATCCTTGGAACGGTGGGACTTGCGGTTGTATTGGCCCGGACGATCCTCGAACGGAAAAAGGAGATCGCAATGATGCAATCGCTTGGATTTACACGTAAACAAGTAGTCGGTTTACTGATCCGCGAATACATTACCTTACTTGTATGGGGTATCCTGATCGGGTTTATATCGGCTGTGGTAGCGGTCCTTCCTAATTTCCTTACACCCGGTAGCGACGTCTCATTTACGACTGTTCTGCTGATTGTATTGGCGATACTTGTTAACGGAGTGATTTGGATTGCAGGTCTTTCGTGGCTTGGACTGAGGAAAAATAATCTAAGCAGAGCTTTATAGTCCTCCAAAACTGTTTTGCATCAATCAATTGTTATTAAACTAATTGGTAACCCCAAATTTCTACAGAATTTGGGGTTACTTTTGGATAAAAGAAAATACCGTGAAGATTCTGGTGATCGAAGATGAGAAGATGCTGTGCGAAACTATTGTAACCTACCTCGAAGGGGAAGGTTACGTTTGCGAACATGCTGGTACAGTTGAAATGGGTACTGAAAAAGTGAATCTTTACGAATACGATTGTATGCTCGTTGATATTGGTTTACCCGATGGAAACGGACTTACATTGGTTCGGGAATTAAAGAAATGTCATCCAGAAACGGGGATCATTATTATTTCGGCCAAAAATTCATTGGATGATAAAGTTATGGGGCTGGATTTAGGTGCTGATGATTACATGACAAAACCTTTTCACCTTTCAGAACTTAATTCTCGTATCAAATCGTTATTACGCCGCAGGAAGTTTGATGGTCAAAAAGAACTCATTGTTGATAAAATCAGAATATTGCCCGAAAATCGTCAGGTTTATGTCTCAGGCGAACTCCTTTCGATCACGAAGAGTGAGTTTGACTTATTATTATTTTTTATTTCAAACCCGGGTCGTGTTCTTACGAAAGAATCAATCGCGGAGCATTTATGGGGCGATTTTGCTGACTCCTCCGATTCGTTTGATTTTGTCTATTCTCATATCAAAAATCTTCGCCGGAAATTATTCGAAAAGTCAGGTACCGATTATTTCCACAACGTATATGGAACCGGATATATTTTTGAGTCCTGAATATTAATATTTAAACCACATAGATAATTTATACCACATAGTCACATAGAAACACATAGTTTTTGTTTCAATTCTCCTATGTTCACTATGTGACTATGTTGTAATTCATAAAATCATAAAATGAAACTACAAAATAAAATCAACATCCGTTTTATACTGGTTACGCTGCTTATATTTACAGGAGCAGGGGTGGTTTTTTATTTTGCGCTTGGTCGGGTTGTCGATCAAAACATCAGGGAGATGCTTAATTCGCGAAAGGCAAATATAATCCTGTACTTACAACACACGGAGGCAGATAGTATTATTCATGTATCACCCGATCATACGATTTTTATCAAACAAATTGCTAAAGCAGAAAAGCGCCGCGTTTTTTCGGATACATTGGCATTCGACCCGGATGAAAAGCAATTGATACCCTTCAGGAAGATGGTTTTTACGACGTCTGTAAATGACAACTATTTCGAAGTAACCATTTTGCAATCGCTGCTCGAATCGGAAGATTTGCAGCAAATCATTTTCTTTTTCATGGCCATTTTGTTCGTTCTTCTCTTACTGACCTTGTTTTTCGTGAACCGCTGGTTATCGGAGAAAGCCTGGAAACCCTTTTTCAGGAGTTTGACATTGTTGAAGTCATGGAAGATCAGCGAGAAACATCAGATTAGTTTCGATCAAACGGGAATTTCTGAATTTGACCAGTTAAACCGTACGTTGGAAGAGATGATTCAAAAGATGCAAACCGATTTTATCAACCTGAAGGAGTTTACCGAAAATGCTTCGCATGAGATACAAACCCCATTGGCCATTATAAAATCGAAACTTGAATTAATATTAAACGACACTGAACTTTCAGGTCCACAGCACAAGCGGTTGCATGACGCATTTGAGACCGTCAACCGCCTTTCGAAACTGAATGATTCTTTGCTTCTTCTTTCAAAAATCGAAAACCGGCAATTTGTCGAAAAATCTGACATCAACTTAAGCCAGTTGATTCAATCCCGATTGGAGTATCTCGAAGAATTGATTGCTTTGAAGCACATTGAATTATCGGTACAATTGGATATACCTGTGACCATTTCCATCAACCCAATGCTTGCTGATATCCTGATTAATAACCTTTTGAGCAATGCCTTGAAACACAATTTTAATCAGGGAAAGATTTTTATTTCGTCCCGGATCAACGAAATTGTCTTTTCTAACACGGGTAAACCTATGACATTTGACGCAACAAAACTCTTCAAACGATTTGTAAAGTACAGTGCGTCGGAAGAATCCACGGGATTAGGTCTGGCAATCGCTGACGAAATATGCAGATCCGGTCATCTAAAATTGAATTACACCTATCTGAATGATCTTCACAGCTTCACATTGAGTAAAGTTATTGAATGACCGCTAATCGCCCCAATTCAAATTTTCTACAAACTTGGAATCTAATTTTGCCCGAAAATTAAACTTATAAATTCATCCATTTATCCATCCATTCATTCAAAGCATGATTAACAAGCTTTTAATACTATTCTTATTCGTTTGTACTTTTTCAAATCTTTCAGCGCAAAAACAGCCAAAAGGAACCATCACAGGGATTGTGGTTGATAATCAAAGCAAGCAACCCATTGAATTTGCAAATGTTGTTATACAATCAGAATCGGACAATACCCAAATAAGCGGAACTGTAACTGATGCAAAAGGAAAGTTCAGTCTAACTAAAATTGCTTATGGAAAATACAAAATTGTCTACAGTTTTATTGGTTTCGAACAACAGGAAACCTCTTTGTTCACGATCAACGAACAGAACCGTATTGTCAATGCCGGAATACTTGGGCTTACGGTTTCGAGCCAGGAAATAAAGGATGCTGTTGTTGTTGGTCAGCGGTCAACTTATACCAATACAATTGACCGAAAGGTATTTAATGTAGGAAAAGATGTAATCGGGAAAACAGGTTCTGTAAGCGATCTGATGCAAAATGTACCTTCGCTTTCTGTCGATATTGACGGGAATCTTAGTTTGCGAGGCTCAGACAATGTGATTGTACTGATCAACGGAAAGCCATCGGCGTTGATGGGAACCAATCGTGCGGCAGTGCTCCAGCAAATGCCCGCAAATTCAATCGAACGAATTGAGGTCATCACCAATCCATCGGCAAAGTTCAAGCCCGACGGCACTTCCGGTATCATCAATATCGTGCTTAAAAAGAACAAAGGCCTTGGACTGAACGGAACAATCATGGCAAATGCCGGGAATGACGATCGCTATAATGGAAATGTTGTTGCCAATTACAATACGGGCAAAGTCAACGTCTTCGGGTCCTATAGCATCCGGCAGGACGACAGGTTGCGATATACGCTCGATTCACGAAAACGTACAGATCTGGCAACTAATGTTGTTGATTATACATATATGGACGCCAGGGAGAAGGCCAGACCAATTTCAAATATCATCAACAGCGGAATTGATTTCAAAATTAACGACCATAACGATTTTGGGATTTCGGGTAATTACAATTACCGCGATCAAATAAAGAATGGCGTGACAAGTACCCAAACTGAAGATCAAAATCATCAGATGACCAAAGATTTCGATCGTAACCGTTACGATCCTGAGTACGAACATAGCCTTGAATATACGGTCAATTACAAGCATGCATTCGAAAAGGAGGGTCATGAGTTGACTGTTGACTACACTTCATCGGCTCAAAAAGAACAGGAAGACAACCATTATACGAATGTTTTCAGGATGCCGGTTCAGGCCACCACTTATGACAATACCCTTATTAAACAGGACAGTAAAGAATCACAGTTTTCGGTTGAATACTCGAATCCTTTGTCCAAAACCAGTAAGTTTGAATCCGGCTATATTCTTGAAACGAGAAATAATGACCAGAATTTTTATGGTGAAAATTTAAATCCGTTAACCAATCTCTGGGAAAAAGACCTCGTGAAGTCGAATCAATTCATTTATAATGAAAATATCAATGTGATCTATTCCACCTTCGAAAAGGAGTTCGGAAAATTCGGAGTTCTTGTCGGCCTGCGTGCCGAACAGGCATTGATTAAGTCGCACCAGGTAACAACAGATAGCCTGCTCAATAATAATTATTTCAAGCTGTATCCTTCGCTGCATCTATCATATAATATGGATGATGCCCATGAACTTCAGTTGAATTACAGTCATCGGATTCGCCGGCCTGAAGGGGACGATCTGAACCCGTTTCCAGAATACCAGGATCCATACAACCTCCGGATTGGCAATCCGCGTTTAAAACCCGAAGAAACTCATTCTGTTGAATTTGGATATCAATATAAAAACAGGGCAACAACAATTACTTCGACACTCTATTACCGTTACACTTATAACGGAATGACCAGCCTCACTAAATACCTGAATGATTCAGTTTTGGTCACCACGCGGTTTAATCTTTCAAAAAGCAGCTCGGCCGGATTTGAGTTTATTGTCGCCACTACTTTGGCCAAAATTATTAATGTCAACTTTAGTTCAAATACATTCTATAACACGATTGATGCTTCGAGCCTGGGTTACAGCAGCAATAAGTCGAATATTTCGTTCCTGTTAAATCTTAATTCGAGTGTCAATCTCACCAAAAGTACCATGGCGCAATTCACCTCCAACTATGTTTCAGAAAGATTGACGCCGCAAGGCAAACAGTTGCCATCGTTTGTGATGAACATGGGCTTTCGGCAAGAATTCCTGAAGAAAAAAGCTGCATTCATTTTTACGGTTTCCGATGTTTTCAATTCATTGAAAAACAACTCTGAGGTTAATACACCTGAGCTCTATCAATATGTAAGCAGAAGACGAAGCGCGCGGATGATTTATGCGGGAGTCAGCTATACTTTCGGGAAACAGCTGAAAAAACCGAAAGAAAATACGCTAAAATTTGATAATCAATTGTAATCTGCCAATTTTCCACAAAATCACACTGTATATTTATAGTATAAATTTAAAAATAAAGGTGATGAAAAAATTAATCACATTAATGGTTTGTATGGTTTTCGTTGCACTTAGCTTTGCGCAAAAGCCTAAAGAAGAAGCTCCTGCGGCAGCAAAAGCCGCGTTTGCAGCTAAATATCCGACAGCAGAAAAAGTGAAATGGGGTGTTGAAAAGCCGGGAGAATTTGAGGTTGAATTTACACTGAACAAAATTGCGACTTCTGCCTTGTATGATGCCACCGGAAAGCTGCTTGAAACCGAGGGCGGAATGAAAGAATCCCAACTTCCACAAGCTGTGAAAGCCACAATTGCCAAAGATTTTGCAGGCTACAAACTAGATGAAACAGAGATTTCAACTGATGCAAAAGGAGCCGTAACCTACGAAATGGAGGCTGTCAAAGGGAAAAGCAAGTTTGAAATCAGTTTTGATATAAACGGAAAACTTCTATCAAAGGAACCTTTGAAGGAAGAAAAGAAATAGTTTGTGAGCGATTGGGTGTAATACGGTTGCAAATTAGCAGTGTCCCGAAATTCGGGACACTTTTTTGGGAGTGTAATTTGAAGTCTGTCTGACTATTTTTAATGCTTACACAAATCTACAAAATTTCTCTTTTCTCAATTCTTAAATGCTTTTTAAGATAGATTTTGGATTTTGTCAAGGGCGGCGGAGGAACGGAGCCGTTTATATACCCTTGACAGAAGCCGGAATCTGTCTACCTTTGCGTTTGATGTTGATAAAAGCTTCGACAATGTTTCCCGGTTCTTCGACAACGTTTCCCGGTCTTTCGAAAACGTTTCACGGTTCTTCGACAGCGTTTCCCGGCCTTTCGAAAACGTTTCACGGTTCTTCGACAGCGTTTCCCGGCCTTTCGAAAACGTTTCCCGGTCTTTCGAAAACATTTCCCGGTTCTTCGACAGCGTTTCCTGGTCTTTCGACAGCATTTCCCGGTTCTTCGACAGCATTTCCGGGTTCTTCGAAGCTTTACTCTGGCTCTTCGAAGTCATACTCTGGTGTTTCGAAGCCATACTCTGGTGTTTCGAAGCCATTCCCTGGTCTTTCGACGACGTTTCGCGGTATTTAGACGAAGTTTCCCGGATCAACTAAGGTCTATAAACTTAAGTATTCTATCGAACCGATTTAATGTTATTCTGGTTGAACTTCGCCCCGGAAACTCCCCCCGAAACAATGAACTTCATCGCCTCTGCAGGCGGAATTGAAAGCGGCTGAATGCTCGATGCCGGAACAAAAAAGATCTCGCCTGAAAATGCATACGAGAACGGACAATAAACTGTAATTACTTCATTATTATCAACAATAATTGGCGCATCCTGCGTTACAAAGCCAATCTTCCACAAATTGTTCTCTTTGTTAATCAGCACCATTACCGGTCGGTGAAATTTCTTCTCTTTCCCAATAAAAGCCGAAAACAAATCATTGATTGAAGTGTAGATCAGCTTTAGAAACGGGGTTTTCGTTAAAATCCTGTTAAGAATTTTTTTAACAGGCCTTGCCAAAATGGTTTCCCCGATCATTCCAAGCAAAACCAGAAAGACAAAAATAATCAGGATTCCTAAACCGGGCGTTTTTATCTTAAAGTGTTCAACAAGATAGGTGGACAATAATCCATCCGTAAACATAAATATCCGGTAAACAATATAACCTGTTATCCCAACAGGTGCTATAAATAAAAGTCCCTGAATAAAATAGGTAAATAACTTCTTCATATGATCTGCAATTTATTTGCCGGTCGAAAGATACGAATTTCTTTCGTCATCAACCCGGGCACAGTCAATTGGAGAAAGGTGGGAATGTGAGAAGAGCGGATATAGTTTTCCCGCAATGACCACACAAGCAGCAAGGATATAAAATATAACTTTGCGTGGTTTTGCGTCATTGCGGGAAAAGGAAATTAAATAAAGAACACTTCTATATTTCAGGCAATCTTTATCATGGTTAACAGCATTTTAAATGGAGTAACCGATTCAACCGCATGAACAATACCTGCCGGGAGAATGATGCAATCACCTGTTCGCATGCTGTTTTTTACATCACCAATACTGAAAATACATTCACCATCAACGACCTGAACCAGTGCGTCAAAAGGTGCCACATGCGGACTTAATCCCTGACCTTTGTCGAAGGCAAACAGCGTAATCGTACCGGTTTCTTTTTTTATAATTGTTTTACTAACCACTGAACCGGCACCATAAACGATATGGTCTGCCAGTCTGAATAATGTTGAAGTTTCCATATCTTTTAAAATTTAGAGGGTCGAAGGAATTTCCTGCACCCCTGGATAAGTAGATCCTAATAATATTTTCATGTCTTCGTCGACACTCTTAATTCCAGCAATACCAAAATTATCAACCAATACCCTGACTACATTAGGAGAAAGGAAGGCAGGTAATGTTGGCCCCAGATGGATGTTCTTAACCCCCAATGAAAGCAATGCAAGCAAAACAATAACCGCTTTCTGTTCGTACCAGGCGATGTTGTATGCGATTGGCAATTCATTGATGTCGTCTAATTTAAGAACGTCCTTTAAGGTTAAGGCAATCACTGCCAATGAATACGAATCGTTGCACTGACCTGCATCAAGCACACGTGGGATTCCGTTGATGTCGCCTAAAGGTAACTTATTGTAACGAAATTTAGCACAACCAGCTGTCAGGATCACCGTGTCTTTTGGTAGTGTTTCTGCAAACTGTGTATAGTAATCACGATCTTTCATTCGTCCGTCGCAACCAGCCATCACAAAAAACTTACGGATAGCACCCGACTGAACGGCATCCACAATCTGATCGGCCAGTTGCAGAACCTGGTTGTGCGCAAATCCACCTACAATAGATCCTGTTTCGATTTCAACCGGCGGAGCACACCTTTTTGCATGTTCAATAATGATTGAAAAATCTTTCGGCTGTCCGTGTTTCCGGTCCGGAATATGAGTATTGCCCTCAAAACCTGATAATCCGGTAGTATAGATACGTTCCTTATACGAAGTTTTAGGTGGAACAATACAGTTCGTTGTAAATAGAACAGGTCCGTTAAAAGATTCAAATTCTGTTGTTTGCTTCCACCATGCATTTCCGTAATTACCAACCAGGTGCTCGTATTTCTTAAAAGATGGGTAATAATGAGCCGGTAACATTTCGCTGTGGGTATAAACATCAACACCTGTTCCTTCGGTCTGAGCCAATAACTCTTCCATATCTTTCAGGTCGTGTCCGCTGATTAAAATCCCCGGATTGTTGCGTACACCAATATTTACCTTGCTGATTTCAGGATTCCCGTAGTTCGACGTATTGGCTTTGTCGAGCAATGCCATCACCTCAACGCCATATTTACCAGTTTCGAGCGTCAATGCCACCAATTCGTCAACACTAAGTGAATCATTGGTTGTTGCAGCCAGAGCCCTTTGCATAAATGCGAATACAGCATGATTGTTATATCCCAGGTTAAAAGCATGTTCTGCATAGGCAGCCATCCCTTTTAAACCGTAGATGATCAGTTCGCGAAGTGATCTTACATCAGGATTTACAGTTGAAAGTACCCCGATCTGTAACGATTTACTATAAAATTCCTCGATCGTTTTGCCATTCCAGCGGGTTGATTCATGCAGTTTGTCAGTTAGTATTCCACCTTCTGACTCAAACCGGTTCCTGATCTCGTTACGAAGTGCAATTCCTTCGCGTATTTTTTCTTCTATCTTAACTTTATCGAAATTGGCATTGGTGATGGTCATAAACAACGCATCGAAAACAAACCGGTTGGCATCTTCCCATTCTACCTTTATTTTGCGGGCAGCTGTTGTGTAAATTGAAATTCCCTTTGTGATCCAAACCAATAAATCCTGAAGGTTGGATACCTGATCATCTTTACCACACACCCCTTTTACCGTGCAACCGGTTCCTTTTGCCGCTTCCTGGCACTGAAAACAAAACATCTCCATTATAAAAAATTTAATTAATTGATATTAAATTGTTTGTTTGTTGAATTATTGAATTTTAATCATTATAATTTGCTACGAATATTGCTGGAGTAATTTTCAAACCCACTCTTCGCTCAGGATTTCGCCCCTGATGCTTACGGTAATGGCTTTTACCGGAACTTTTCTTCCGGCACGTAAAATAGCCATCTCAACCAATTGAAGAAGCCCACCGCAACAAGGAACTTCCATGATCATGACCGTGATTGTATTCACTTTTGCCGTCTCAATCAGCGTGATGAATTTTTGTAAATAAATCTCTTTTCCCTGGTCAAGCTTGGGACAAGCGATCACCAACGTTTTATTTTTTAACCAGTTTTGATGAAAATCGCCCAATGTAAAAGCGCTGCAATCCGAAGCGACCAACAAATCGGAACCGATGAAATGAGAGGCTCCCGGATTAATTAAATGCAATTGAACCGGCCATTGACGCAATTGCGATTGTAATGATCCATTGCTCTGATGATCAGCCATCTTTATTTCGGCAGGATCGAAAACAACTGTCTTTGAACCAGGACAACCGCCATTATTGCAGCCTGCACCTGAATTTGTGTTATCTTGCTGATGAACAGCCTTTTTTACATCGTCAACCATAAATCCCAGTTTTAATTCGTTTGCAATAAGGTAAGCCATCCCTTGTTTTAAGAACACCGTTTCGTTGTGTTCGCGTAAATGTCGCAGGTGAGCAACAACGGTATTAAATCCTTTTGTAACCATGATTTCCATCACTTTAGGCTCATCATAAGGTTCTGCTTCACGTCTTTCGATCGTAATCGCACCTTCCGGACAATGACCGATACAAGCACCCAGGCCATCGCACATCAAATCGCTAACGAGACGTACTTTACCGTCAATTATCTGAAGCGCTCCTTCATGACAATTGGGCACACATTGCCCGCATCCATTACATTTGTCATCGTCAATTTTAATGATATCACGTTCCATATTTTACATTTTTAAATAAACATCCTTTCGGAAGAACGGTAGGCTTTTTTCTGTGCAACGCCATATCGTTTCTTTCGGTGACAAAAATAGAGCTACCAACCCGGCGAAAGTGTAACATCTGTGACACTCTTGTTATATTTGCAAAAAAAAAGATGTTTGAATCGTTAAAAGCTTCACCATTATTCAAAGGGTTAGAAATTGAAGAGATTAACTCACTGATAAATAATAGTTCTCATCAGATTAAACAATTCTCAAATAAAGAAGTTCTGGCCTATGCGGGTGAGAAAGTAGAAAAAGCAATGATACTCCTCGAAGGAAAACTTCAGGGCGAGATGATCGATTTTGCCGGAAACAGTCTGAAAATTGAAGAGATGGAACCGCCGCAGATGGTAGCCGCAGCCTTTCTTTACGGTCCCCAAAGTGTCTTTCCGGTCAATTTGTCTGCAATTTCGGAAGGTAAAATGCTGATTATCTATAAACAGGATTTTACACAGCTATTATCTGCCGACCCACGCGTTTTAAACAACTACCTGAATATCATTTCAGGAAAAGCACAGTTTTTATCCCGAAAGATTACTTTTCTGAGTTTCAAAACCATTAAAGAGAAGATTGCTTATTATTTGCTTCAGAATTTTAAAACAGGTAATCAGGTTGTTATAATCAATCAAAGCCAGAAAGGATTAGCAGAGATGCTTGGCGTTGCGCGTCCATCGCTGGCACGGACAATCAGCGAAATGGAATCAGATCAGTTAATCAAATGGGAAAGAAGCCAGGTTGAAATTGTTGATTTGAAATCACTTCAGGCCATATTGGGAAGGTAATCATGGAAACTCTTCTTTGTAAAGATTATGTCAGCAAGATGAACCAGTGGGGAAAAGCGCGAAAACCCTTTATTTTCATCCTGGATTTCGAATTGAAGAACCCGGTTATTTTACCATTGGATGAAGCAGCCGAAAATGGGATCTACTTCACATTTAACAACCTTAAAAATGCTGATATTCATGAAGCTGATAAAAGTGAATTTACATTTAGAAAGTTCCCGGTCAGTTATGAAGTTTTCAAAAGATCATTTGACCAGGTGTTAACCGAAATCAAACTGGGCAATTCTTTTCTGACAAACCTTACTTTTCCGACAACCATTGAAACAGATCTCACGCTTCGTGAAATTTTCGACAGAAGTGAAGCACCTTATAAACTATTGTTTAAGAATCAATTCGTTGTTTTTTCCCCGGAACTTTTTATCACAGTAATTGGTGGCACAATTGCCTCTTACCCAATGAAAGGAACCATCGATGCTTCAATTCCGGATGCCGAAATAAAGATATTAAATGACCCTAAAGAAACGGCTGAACATCATACGATTGTAGACCTGATCAGGAACGATTTATCGATGGTTTCCACAAATGTGAAAGTTGAAAAATTCAGATTCATCGATACGGTCAAAACACATGATAAGGTATTGCTCCAGGTAAGCTCCGAAGTAACAGGTCAACTTCCGGAAGATTACCGTGACCATTTGGGCAATATCCTTTCAAAATTGCTTCCTGCCGGATCGATTTGTGGTGCACCCAAGAAGAAAACACTTGAAATAATCAGTAAATCTGAGATTTATGATCGTGGTTACTATTCGGGCGTTTTTGGTATTTTTGATGGTACAGATCTGCAATCAGCTGTAATGATAAGGTTTATCGAAAAGAAGAACGAAAAATTAATTTTCAAAAGTGGCGGTGGGATCACTTCGATGAGTAATCCCGAAGAAGAATACCAGGAACTAACCGACAAAGTATATGTGCCTATTTATTGAAACGATTTGTTACGAACATGGCTGCTTTCAGCGGATCGATTTGCACAATGAGCGATTCAACCGGACCCGTCAGCAATTCTTCGGGTTGCAAACACCCCTTCAACTTGAATTATTCCTTGCTGTTCCGGCCAATTTAAAGGATAAAACTGTAAAATGCACCATCACCTATGGAGTTGATATCATCAGCATCGATTACACATTATATCAAATCAGACCTGTCAATTCGCTACAAATGGTGGTGGACGATACGATCGATTATGCATATAAATATGCAGACAGAACAAAACTCAATTCACTTTTCGATTTAAGAGGTCAGTCGGATGATATTCTGACAATTAAGAATGGTTTTGTTACCGATACCTCCTATGCGAATATTGTCTTTAAAAAAGACGATAAATGGTATTCGCCTTCGAATCCCTTGTTAAAAGGAACCCGAATCGATCGTTACCTCCGTGAAGGTCTTGTTACTCCTGCACTTCTGCGTCCTTCCGATCTGCCGCTTTTTTCAGAAGCTCGCATTGTCAATGCGATGATTTCAATAGAAAATTCGCCGGTTATTCTGATCGAAAATATTTTCAATTAAAATTCTAAATATTAAGTGATTAATAGATTTGCATTTTAAAACTAAAGTCAAACTGAATTCAAAAGCTAATAAACAAAATTTATTTAGAACGGTTCAAAATTGAATCAAAACGTTCATTCTATTGGTCTAAATTAGAACTTTAGTTTTTTCATTCTGTTTATTAGCAAAGTCTAAGATTTGAATTGACTGTTGCAACCATGTTAATGAATTATTCATCTTCTACTTAGTAGATTTTTGAAGTTCTCCTTGTTTAATGACAAAAGTTGCAATTAATATATTGATGTAAAAGTTAAATAATTTATATATGAAAGGAAAAAAAACGCTTCGGATCTCTTTATTACTTGTGTTTACTGCCGCTGTTCTTGTGGTTGTTCAAACCCGATGCAGACATAGTGATCTTGATGCTTCGACCCTTGAAAAAGTTTGTTACAGCAGGGATATAGCTCCGATATTATCTGGTTGCAGTGACCAAACAAAAGGATGTCATACTCAAAATGGCGGTGAAAGCGGATATGTTTTTACGGATTATACATCGGTTTTAAAAGCCGTAAAAACACCTTTTAATGCGCAAAAAAGCCCGCTATATCAGGCGATTACCGGAAAGGGATTTAAACAATTTATGCCTCCTTCAGGAGCTTTATCCCAGGAAAATAGAATTTTAATCCGTGTTTGGATAGATCAGGGCGCTTTAAATGATCCAACCTGTGCACCTGCTGTTGGTACAGTTAATCCGGTTGTCTCTGCTCCTGCTGATAAGGTTTGCTTTCAGCGGGATTTACTTCCTGTTTTAAGCACTTCCTGCGGAATTACCGGATGTCACGACCAGGCATCGCACAAATCAGGATATATCGTTACAAGTTATCCAACTGTTATGAGTAATCTTGTGAAAGCAGGATCGCCTACCACCAGCAGGCTTTATACGGTCATTAATGGCAATACTTCATCTGAGAATTTCATGCCACCAAAACCTTACGCTGCTTTATCTGCAGCAGTAAAGGACAGCATTTTCAATTGGATCAAGAACGGCGCATTAAACGATGTTTGTGTCTCAGCATGTGATACAACCGGCGTGATTACTTATCAAAACCAAATTGCTACCTTAATATCGAAAAACTGTATTTCTTGTCACACAGGCTCAAATGCGAGTAAAGGGATATTACTCGATACTTATGCCAATGTAAAAACTTACCTTGACAACGGGAAATTACTGGCTGCCGTAAAAGGAACAACAATACAAATGCCTCCGGGATACAAAATTACCACCTGTGAACTTCGGGAAATCGAACTTTGGAAAGCGAATGGTGCAATACAGAATTAACTCAAAAATATGAAGAAATTAGTTTTACCACTTGTGTTTTTTATCCTGTCGGGTTGTTACTACGACAGTGAGGAAGCTTTATACGGCAAACCTGGTACAGGCGTATGCGATACTTCTGTTAGTAAATTCAGTACTCAGGTTAAACCAATCCTGCAATCCAATTGTTATGTCTGTCATTCGAACACCAATGCTCCAAGCAGCGGTTCAGGAATAAAACTTCAGGATTATGCTGATGTTAAAGTCTATGCCGACAATGGAAAGCTGGTTAGTTCGATTGAACATACGTCAAATTTTCCAATGCCAAAAGGAGGTGGAACACTCAGCGCCTGTGATATCTCAATGATAAAAGCCTGGATTACGAAGGGTGCATTAAATGATTAATACTATGAAGAACAACTTATTGACTTCTGTACTTATTTTAGGGATGATTGTCCTTTATTCACTGCCGGCTAAAAGTCAGGATTTGGATGCATTACTCGAAAAAGAGGCAAAACCAGAAACCACTTATGCTACAGCAACCTTTAAATCCACCAGGATTGTAAATGGTCACTCGGTCCAGCAAATGAAAAAGAAACAGCTCGAATTCAGGGTTTCACACCGTTTTGGCGAATTGAACACCGGTTCTTACAATTTTTGGGGACTCGATCAAGGTACAATTCATTTGGGATTGGGGTATGGCATAACTGATTGGCTGGAAGTTGGAATAGGTCGCAGCACCTACGAAAAAACGGCTGATGCATTTGCTAAAGTGTCGATTTTAAGGCAAAGTAGCGGAGTTAAAAACATGCCAATTCAACTTTCTTATATGTCGAGCACAGAGATTATTGGTTTAAATACCAATCCGGCAATGCAACAAAATTATACATCGCGAATGTCCTTTGTCAATCAAATCCTGATCGCACGAAAGTTCAATGAGAGCTTATCTTTGCAGTTGACTCCAACTTATATACACCGGAATCTTGTACCCACTGAATTGGACAGGAATGACCTTTTTGCGCTCGGCATCGGCGGTCGATACAAAATAACAAAACGGATGGCTTTTAACGTGGAATATTTCTATGTCTACCGAGACAACGCAATCACACTTCCAGTTACTTATTACAACCCACTATCAGTTGGTATTGATATTGAAACCGGGGGACACGTTTTCCAGATTATGCTTACAAATTCTACAGCAATGCGTGAAGGTGGTTTTATCGGCAAAACAACAGGAGGCTGGTCTAACGCAGGAATTCATCTTGGATTCAATATATCGAGGGTCTTTTCATTTAACAAATAACAAAAAACATCAATATGAATAAATTAATATTACTATTTGCCTTTGCTTTGGTATTCGTTAATGCCGGAGCACAAAACCGTTTTTTTACGAAAGACGCCAAAATCAACTTCAACTCTTCTACTCCACTTGAAGATATTATTGCCGAATCGAATCAGGCAACTACCTTCATTGATATTGAGAAAAACGAAGTAGCATTTTCGGTATTGACAACCTCGTTCAAGTTCCGCAGGGCATTGATGGAAGAACATTTCAACGAGAATTATATGGAGTCAGCGAAATTTCCAAAAGCTAAGTTTACAGGTAAAATCGTTTCGCCAATTGACTGGAAAAGCGAAAAGACAGTTGTAGTTGATGTCAATGGCGAACTTACAATGCATGGCGCGACGAAACAGGTAACCTTAAAGGCTACGATTACACCCGGAAAGACGAAAGTTACTGCAACTGCAGAATTAAAAGTTACTCCGGAAGATTTCAAAATCGCAATTCCATCGGCAGTAAGAGATAAAATTGCCAAGGAGGTTACGATTAAGATTGATGCAGTTTATGCACCCTATCAACAATAATCAAAATCATGGCTAAGAAGCTTAAAACGTTCCGTATTATTTTGTGGATTTTTTTGATTGGAATAGTTATTGGATCTGCCGGCGTTTATTACGTTTTCAATATGCCACGCCGGAATATATCCAAAGAAAATGCAGTTTACACATTGGAAGCCAAACAATTGATTTCCGATTTCAAAAGTGATGAAGCTGTAGCAACCAAAAAATACCTCGATCAGACAATTGCTGTTAAAGGTGAAATTAAAAGTATACGAACGTTGGATAACCACAGCATGGTGTTTAGTCTGGAGGATGAAATGGAAGGTGTAAGTTGTACTGTAGACAGTGCCGATGTAGTAACAAGTTCATCCAAACTCAGCCAATTCACTAAAGGATCAACTGCCACTTTTAAAGGACGATGCTCCGGAATGTTAATGGATATTCAGGTGATCAATTGTGTGCCTGAATAATCAGGGCGTTTAATACATTGAAACTCAATCGGACAACTCACACAACAAAAAATTGTGTGAGTTGTTTGTTTTATACAACTATGCATCTGAATTTCCTTTCGGAACCATAAATTAATGATTGAACCAATATTAAAATCAACGTTTCCTTCTGAAATGAGAAATAATCCGTTGCAATCCGGTTTACGCTTTTTAAATTATACTTTTAATCTGCTATTATTGGGAACATTGCTGATTACATCATGCAAAAAATCAACGACTTCGCACGATATTCCAGGAAATGGAAATTCAGGCAGAATAATCTCATTTTCAGGATACAACTGGCTTGTCAAATCATCATCAGCCACCATTTCGGGTACCGCAGCACCTGGAAATAATTACTTCTCCGATTCAGCAGAAAATGTCTGGACTGATAAAAACGGGTGGCTGCATCTTAAAATCACGAACAGGAACGGCAAGTTGTATTGCGCTGAAGTGACACTTGTTCGACCCTTAGGATACAAAAAATACATTTTTCAGGTGAACAGCCGGATTAACGGGTTTCACCCGAATGTCGTCGGAGGATTGTTTACCTATCTGGATGGAACAGACAATGCGGAAGAAATAGATCTTGAATTTTCACGATGGGGCGACATCAATAAGGTAACAAATGCCCAGTATTCTATACAACCATCTGATAGTATTGGAAATATAAAGAGTTTTCGTGTCACTTTAAATGGAGATGCTTCAACGCATCTGTTTGACTGGAAACCTCAAAAAATAGACTTTGCCAGCTATCATGGACAATCTACTTCACCTCCGGCAGACAGTACTTTGATTATCAATAAATGGACCTACTCAGGTAAAAATATTCCCGTCAATCAAAATGGGAAAATTCATATTAATTTGTGGCTTTTTCAAAGCGACAAGATTGATCCGAACGACGATCCTGAAACCGAAATGGTGATTAAGAGTTTTCAGGCCTTATGATTTCTTACTATTTCAATATTTTTGTGTATTAGATTAATTGAATGCTGCCGGCAATTAGCAACTGGCAGTAAGCAATTCAAACCGAGAACCACCAGTTCCCTTTAAAAGAAAACATTCCGCCTGATTATGAGCCAGTTACCAGCTGCAGGCAGCCGGGAGCCATTAAATAACTTTTACTTAACATGCCTGGTACAACATAAAAATGATTTTTTGTGTTATACTTATACTTTCAAAGAAACAACAAATGTCGGTACAAAATTATCTTTTAAATATCCCTGAAACAACTGATAAAAGGGTTGTAATTGTCGGTGGCGGATTTGGTGGACTGAAACTTGCGCTAAAACTTCATACAAAGAAATTTCAGGTAGTCCTGCTCGATAAAAACAATTACCATTTGTTTCAGCCACTACTTTACCAGGTAGCAATGTCGGCGCTCGAACCCAGTGCCATCTCGTTTCCTCTTCGTAAAGTCTTTCAGAAAACCGGTATTCACTACCGCATGGCACGATTGGAAGCTGTTGATTCCGAAAAAAATGAAGTGATAACCGATATCGGACAACTAAAATACGACTATCTTATTTTGGCAACCGGGGCGAAGACCAACTTTTTCAACCAGGAGAAGATTGAAAAATTCACCTTGCAGATGAAGTCCGCACCTGATGCACTTTACATTCGGAACCAAACACTTATGAATTTCGAAAAAGCGTTGAATAAGAGTCACAAAAAGGATGTTAAGTCATATCTGAACGTGGCTATTATAGGCGGAGGACCAACAGGAGTTGAACTTGCAGGTGCCATGGCGGAAATGAAAAGGTATGTATTACCGAAGGATTACCCTGAGCTTGATATGAGTAATATGAAGATCATGCTTTATGAAGCCTCTCCCCGGCTTTTGGCAGGAATGTCGGAAACCTCTTCAAGAGTTGCCAATCAATATCTCCAAAAACTGGGCGTCGAAGTGCACACAGGCACGGCTGTTAAGGATTATGATGGGCACACGCTTACATTGCCTGATGGCGTGACCGTTGATGTCAAAACGGTGATCTGGGCCGCAGGAATCACCTCTTCAAGGATCGATGGAATTGCAGAGACATCGTATGGGCGGAATAACCGGTTGTTGGTAAATGCATTCAATCAGGTTGATGGTTACCAGAATATTTTCGCATTGGGTGATAATTCGATCATGATCGATTCCACACATCCGATCGGTCATCCACAGGTGGCCCAGGTGGCGCTTCAACAAGCACATTACCTGGCGAATAACCTGATAAAGATGAATCAGAACAAGCCTCTTAAACCATTTCATTACATCGATAAAGGTTCGATGGCAACAGTTGGTCGTCACCTTGCGGTTGCTGATTTACCTTTTGCTAAATTTAAAGGGTACTTTGCATGGTTGCTTTGGTCTGTCGTTCACCTATTGTCAATTGTAGGTGTAAAAAACAAACTCTTCGTATTGCTTAACTGGTCGTGGAAATATATCACATACGATCAATCATTGCGACTACTTGTGAAACACAAATCGAAGAATTAACCGGGCGATCAATTCTTCGATTTGTCTTATTGTATTTCTATCTTTTAGAATGCTATTCCGATACTGATCCCGCTGCGAAGCCATGGATAAGGAATGCTGGCAGCCTTGGCATTAACCTTATTACCCGATTGTGTTACGGTTATTTTACTGCCAATAAACGAAGGTAAATCTGCAATTGTTTTATCTAGATCATCTTTAATATTATTTGCATCAGAAATTTGATCAGACACAGCATTTACATTTCCACTCAGAAAGCCAGCTTCCAATCCTAAAAAGTAGAGATCCAGCGTGACCCGCTTAGCTATCAGGAACTGGGTGCCTAACTGAAACCCTACATTCAATGTATTAAAATTCACGTTAAATTCACCTTTGTAAGATTGACCGGACTGATCATCAACACCTGAGACAGTTGCATTACCTTTGATATTTTGATACTTCAAAAAGGGTTCAATATAAAATCCTTTTGGAAGCATTTGGTGTCCTGTATAATGACGGAATGCAGCCCTCAAATGCATTGTACCTATTTCAAATGATTTAAGATCTGAACCTGCGTCCATACCGTATTTACCCATGATTGACTTTTGATTGGGAAGACCGACTCCCAGAATTACGGAGTTTCTTGGATTTATCATCCGTTCATATTCAAAAGAGATAGATTGAAAAGGGATATTGACTGGTAGATACTTTACCACATTTTTTCGTTCAACGATGAGAGAATCTCCACCCTGAGCAAATCCGAGTAATGCCCATGAGGTTAAAAAAACAAGTGCGAGTAGTTTTTTCATGGTAATGAATGTTTTGATTTTAAAATGAGTACCCAAATTTAGTAAAATATAATCCAAAATATATCCAAAATTGAAAATTACTTTTGAGGGATTTTAATTTGTTGGAAAGTTAAAAAGACTACATGCATATTTTTATCGATATTGATATATTCCTATCTTTACCATGGTATTAATCTACGCAATTACTGCTTCAAACAAGCTATGATAAAAAACATTTTGAGTGCTATTATTTTGGTTGTTTTTGTTTTCGGCAAAGTACAAGCCCAATCGCTCGACGTTTACATTAATTCGGCGCTTAAAAATAGTCCGTTGCTATACGATTACAACAATCAGATGCTCACCGGAAGATTGGACAGCCTTCTGTTATTGGCCACTTTCAAGCCACAGATCAATCAGGTTTCGCAGGTTTTGTATCCTCCTTCAGGATCAGGTTGGGGATTTGACGAGGCTATCACAAATGGCGGCAATTATTCGGCGGTGGTGAATGTTACACAGTCGTTATTCAATAAGAAACACATTAACGGACAATTACAAAGCATTGACTTATTGAATCAGACGTTAAAGAACAATGCAAAAATTACTGTCATTGATCTGAAAAAAAGTATTACTGCGCAGTATATTACTGCCTATACCGATTTCACGCAATATCAATTTAATCAGACGGTACTTGAAAGACTCAGCAATGAATCTAAGACAGTAAAAATATTGGCTGATAAAGGAATATACCTGATGACTGATTATATGAATCTCCAGGTATTGATCACGGCACAAAAAATTGCCATCTCTCAGTCTTTTATTCAGTTGAAAAATGATGTGGCAGTGCTGAATTTTATTTGTGGCGTCTCAGAATATCCGGAGGTTAGTTTAATAAAACCTGAGATCATTGTTCTAAATAGTTTGAATGCCGAAAGCTCCCCCTTATTTGCCCAATTCAGGATCGACAGCTTGAAAAATTTGAATAGCAGACTGATGATCGATCTGAATTACCGGCCGCGGATCAGCGCTTTCGCCGATGCAGGGTTTAATTCGATTGCTCCGGAGAATATTCCTCACAATTTTGGGGGAAGTGTTGGTGTAAACTTCTCCATTCCAATTTATGATGGAAAACAACGGAAATTGCAATACGATAAGATTAACCTGACCGAGAATACAAGGATCTATTATAAAAAGTATTACTCATCGCAATACAAACTTCAATTTGACCAACTAACCAGTCAGCTTAAACTAACTGAAAATCTGATTGGTGAAATCAAAGATCAATTGGCGGAACAGGAACGACTGATTGATCTGTATCGGATTGAAATAGAAAAAGGGCTGGTCCGGTTTCTCGATTATCTAACTGTTTTAAACAATTATACAGCAACCAAAAATACATTTCTGGTCACGGAAATGAACCGGCTGCAGATTATTAACCAATTGAATTACCTAAAATGAGCAACTTCCGAACATTATTGGCAATATCCTTACTTATTCATCTTATAAGCTGTAGCAGTTCTCCAAAGAAAACGGAAGAAACTCCTAAGGTTTCAACACCGGTTACAGTTACTGTCGTCGAAAATACAGCCATCAGTGAGATGATCAGTTTTAATGCAGTCTCTCAATACCAGCGGAAAAACATCGTTAAATCTACGATCAATGGCTATATTGAAAAGTCGTTTGTCAGTCAGGGAGCGTTCGTTCAGGCCGGAAAACCTTTGTATTCCGTAAAAACGAAAGAGGGAGAAGCATTGAGTAAATATGCAGCAAAGGATTCGTCATTTAAATTTACAGGAAAATTCACCATTGTTGCCCCGGTAAACGGAATGGTTGTTGAAGCGACCAAACAAACGAATGATTACGTGGGCGATGGAGAGCAACTTTGTATTATTGCTGACCAAAGCAGTTTTGTTTTCGTACTCAATGTTCCGTTCGAACAAAATAAATATGCGAATCCGGGAAGAAGCTGTACCATTTTTCTCCCCGATTCTACGCTTTTAAATGGAACGATCTCCGGAAAGCTTTCAACTGTTGATCCTGTATCTCAGACACAGAGCTATATCGTGAAACCAATTACTTCGGCTGTTCTTCCGGAAAATCTTTCTGTCCTTGTTCAGATTATTAAAAAATCGAAAGAGAATACACAGGTCATTGATAAAACGTGTGTGCTCTCTGATGAGACGATGGAGAACTTCTGGGTGATGAAACTGATCAACGATACCACAGCAGTTAAGGTTGTTATAAAAACGGGCATCGCTGCCGGAAATAAAATTGAAATCCTTTCGCCCGCTTTTAACTTACACGACAGGCTTATAAATACAGGAAATTACGGTTTGGCAGATACCGCATTTGTAAACATCATTCAACCCTGAACGCGATGAGAGACTTTTTTGTTTCGCATAAAAATCCGGTAGCCGTCATACTTGTGATCATCATGGCTGCAGGTATTTACACCTATTCCAAAATGCAGTCCTCCCTGTTTCCTGAGGTGACCTTTCCCAAGATTAAAATCATTGCCGACAGTGGATTACAACCTGTTGGAAAGATGATGGTGACCGTAACAAAGCCGCTTGAGAATGCCATTAAAAGGGTTCCTAACCTTAAAACGGTTCGTAGCATCACCAGCCGTGGCAATTGCGAAATATCGGCGTTTATGGAGTGGGATGCCGACATCGATTTAAGCAAGCAACAGATCGAGTCTTCTATCAATCAGATAAAAAACGACCTTCCTCCTGGTACAAGCCTGACCGTTGAAAAGATGAATCCCTCCATCCTGCCGGTGATAGGCTATGTGATCGAAGGACCGGGAAGAAGCAATATCGAACTGAATCAAATTGCCAACTACACAATTAAGCCGTTCCTGTCGCAGGCAAAAGGAGTCGCAGAAGTATGGGTTATCGGTGGTAAAACGAAGGAATATCACATTGAACTGCTTCAGCAAAAGATGGCCGCCCTGAGCATCACGCCTGCCATGATTTCCACCGCGCTAAGTCAGACCAATTTTATCAGCAGTAACGGATATCTTACGGACTTTAGCCGTTTGTACCTTACAGTAACCGATGCCAATGTCCAGAATCTTGATGAACTCGAAAACCTGATTGTGAGCAATAACGGCAAAAGGGTATTGCAGCTCAAAGATATTGCGGTTTTGAAAGTGGCTGAACAGACACAGTATATCAGGGTCAATGCCAACGGGAAAAGTGCTGTTCTGATGGCCGTTGTAAAACAGCCGAATGCCAATCTGATCGATGTCACGGATGGTGTTACAAAAAAAATCGACGAACTCAATAACCGCATATTGCCCAAAGGGGTCAAGCTCAGCCCCTATTACGTGCAGTCGGATTTTGTCAACAGATCCATCAAAAGTGTGAACGACAGTCTTTGGATTGGTTTGCTGCTGGCTATTCTTGTGGCGTTTATATTCCTGCGCTCCTTCAAATCGAGTGCGGTTATTCTGATCACGATACCAATCACGCTGTCATTAACGCTGATTGTCCTTTATGTGATCGGGTATAATTTTAACATCATGACGCTTGGTGCCATTGCAGCCAGTATCGGGTTGATTATCGACGATGCAATTGTTGTGGTGGAACAAATTCACCGCACGCACGAAGAGTTCCCCGAAAAGCCTACAAAAGAGTTGCTCAGCGGTTCAGTTGGCTTCCTGCTGCCGGCAATGATTGGTTCATCGGTTAGCACAATCGTGATTTTTCTGCCATTTGTGATCTTAAGCGGTGTGGCCGGTGCTTATTTCAAGATCCTCACCAACACAATGATGATTACCCTGATCTGCTCGTTTTTAGTAACATGGATCGGACTGCCCGTTATCTACCTGCTCCTTTCGGGGAAGACGAATACAGTTACAAAACAACATCCGGAAGCACATCGCACGAGTGGAAAGTGGATCTCTTTTTTTATTCTGCGGCCAATTATCAGCATTTGCTTTATCGGATTCCTTCTGTTCGCAATCCTGTTTATTTCAGGCAGATTAGAGACCGGTTTTCTTCCCGAGATGGACGAAGGAAGTATCGTGCTTGATTATACTTCCCCTCCGGGAACATCTTTGCAGGAGACGGACAGGATGCTCCGTGAAGTCGAGAAGATTCTTCCGACAATACCCGAAATTGAGTCGTATTCGCGCAGAACCGGCGCGCAGATGGGATTTTTTATTACTGAACCTAACTATGGCGATTACCTGATTCAGCTGAAAACCGAACGGAAAAGAACAACCAATCAGGTGATTGATGAAATAAGGGCAAAGGTCGAATCTTCACAACCTGCCCTAAAGATAGATTTCGGACAGGTGATTGGTGATATGCTGGGCGACCTTATGAGTTCGACACAACCGATTGAGATTAAGATCTACGGCGATAATGTGAATATATTGCAGAGCCTTGCGCGAGAAGTTGCCGCGATTACTGAAAAAGTGAAGGGAACTGCCGATGTTTTTGATGGAATTACGATTGCCGGACCGTCTATCAATATCGAACCGGACTATAAAAACCTTGCGCTTTTCGGCATAACGCCTGCCGATTTCCAGAATCAGCTGCAAACACAACTTGAAGGAGTAACAGTTGGGAATATTTACGAGAAAGAGCAATTGACGACGGTGCGAATGTTGTATCCCGATGCTGCAAATACCACATTCGAGAAGATAAAACACGGATACGTATTTCTGCCAAATGGAAAACTTCAACCGCTTTCACAATTGGCTCATATTTCTGTCGATGCCGGAAGTGCGGAGATTGAGCGGGAAAATTTACAGACGATGATTCCTGTTATTGCGCGGCTCGACAACCGCGATCTGGGCGGTGTAATGACCGATTTAAAGCGAGAGATTGAATCGAAAGTAAATCTTCCACAGGGATATCATATCACGTATGGCGGTGCTTACGAAGAGCAGCAAAAATCCTTCAGCGAACTGATGATGATATTGATTACCGCCATCTTACTTGTATTTGCGGTGATGTTATTCCTGTTTAAAGAGTTTAAAATTGCGTTGTTGATTGTATTTCTTTCAGCACTCGGAATATCCGGAAGCCTGATTGCCCTCTACATTACAACAACTCCGCTGAACGTTGGAAGTTATACGGGAATTATCATGATCATCGGTATCATCGGTGAGAATGCGATTTTTACATTCCTGCAATTCCAGCAAACCCTCAAAACATCCAATCCCGATGGCGCAATCGTCTATGCGATCTCCACACGACTTCGTCCGAAACTGATGACCGCTTTAGGTGCCATCATTGCACTCTCTCCGATCGCCCTTGGAATCGGAACTGGCGCACAGTTGCATCAGCCGTTGGCAATTGCTGTGATCGGTGGTTTTATCATTGCGTTGCCGCTGTTGCTGATTGTATATCCTTCAATGTTAAGGTTATTGTATAAAAAGGGATAAGAAATGAAAGTTCATTTTTTCAAAATCTACATTAATGTGGCTAAAGCCGATCTGTAATTATCCTTTTCCCCACTGGCTGAAGCCAGTGGCAATTCATAAAGCCATTGACATTCATTTTGATTTTATGTTCCCTAAATATAGAATGTTTATTGATATCTCGATTGGCAACCATGAATTACCTCCAGCTTTAGCTGGAGGGGCAGGAAAATACATTCCCTGATCGGCTTTAGCCACAATGATCATAATCGAATCATAAATTTACAGATTCATTTTCGCAAATTGCCCCTAAATTCTCATTCAATTTATTATCTGCGGGGGGGAACAGTATGAAATAACCCAAGCTCAACAGCTTTGGTCTTTTTCTCTACTAAAAAATAATTAACAGTTACTACCAATGAATTCGGAATCCCGGGCATTGTCGTGGATGATAAACTTGTGGGGTTAATATTAATAACCAGAAAGATTTTCGAATCGACAGGCTGACCCTTAAAAATAGCCGGCGACCATTCACCTTCGATCTTTTTGTACGCACTCAATAAATTAGTATAAACTTCCTTCATCTGCATTTTTTCAATCCTGAATTCGGCCATTTTGCCGTTTTTATCAACGACAAAGGACGCTACCAAATTATCAGATAACCCACTAACAATGATATCGATAGGAATTTTAATATTACTTGCCAGAATATTCCGAACTTCATCCTTAAAACCTATATATAAAGGAGGTAAATCAACTTTTTCAGAAACAAAAGTACCGTCTTTTCGAATCAGGAATGAATCAATTTTAGTGATCTCATCTGAAATTAGGTTAAGCATCTTTTTGTCGTAATCGTAAGTGATCCAGGGTTTGGATTCTTTGCCATTGTATTTCCAGACGCCTGTCTTCAGATCATCCTGGAAAGTACCGGAAACCAGCGTGTCTCTTGACTTTACGTCTAATTTAAGATAATCGCCATTTTTCAACTTGCTTTTTTTATCAACCGTAAAAATCTCCTGGTAATTTCCTGTTAAAACCCTCTTCGTTTTTAATTCCTGGGCATACGATTGCAGAATAAAGAAGACAATAAGGGAGGACAAAATGATTTTTCGGGCAGTGTTCATGGGTTTACAGTTGTTTGAGTTAAGTTGATGATTCAGTCTTATTAATGAATCAATGGTACTCTTTTTTTTCTGCAAATAGCAGTTGGTGTTGAAAATAATATTTCTGATTGAATTCTCTTTTAAATAGATGATGGCTATTCCGGGTTACATATTAATGTGGCTAAAGCCGATCTGTAATCTCTCTTTTAATCCACTGACTGAGGCCAGTAACAATTCATAAAAGCAATGGCACTTCATTTAAAATATTTCTTACCAACATATTGAATATTTATCAGCATCCTGAGTTGCAACCATGAATTGCCTCCAGCTGAATCTGGAGACACAGATTATCAATTTTTTAATTCGATTTAGCCAAAATTATAGAGGGCAGGTATATTTATGCTGTTAGACTGTTTCGATGTAAAAATGGTCGAGCATTTATGTAGAATGATCGTGCCGAATGTTAAAATGGTTGAGCATTTATGAAGAATGACCGTGCCGAATGTTAAAATGGTCGGGCATTTATGCTGTAAAGCAGATTCTTCAACCAAAATGATCGTGCATTTATGCTGTAAAGCAGGTTCTTCAACCAAAAAGGTCGTGCATTTATGCTGTAAAGCAGGTTCTTCAACCAAAAAGGTCGTGCATTTAAGCTGTAAAGCAGGTTCTTCAACCAAAAAGGTCGTGCATTTATGCTGTAAAGCAGGTTCTTCAACCAAAAAGGTCGTGCATTTAAGCTGTAAAGCAGGTTCTTCAACCAAAATGGTCGTGCATTTACGTAAAATGACTGTGACGAAGACAAAAATGATTGGGATTTATGTTGCCAGACTGTGACGATGACCATCCATGTCGTGCATTTATGTTGACAGACAGTGATGAAGACTAAAATGATTGGGATTTATACTGCCAGACTGTGACGAAGACCAACCAGGTAGTGCATTTATACTGCCAGACTGTGACGAAGACTAAAATGATTGGGATTTATGCTGCCAGACTGTGACGATGACCAAAATGGTCGTGCCTTTATATTATAAAAAAAGGCATGCCTTGTTTCTACACCCTCGAATATTTCATGACCCTTTGCACTTTTCTTCTGCCATATTTGCTGTTTGACGTTTTTGGCCGGAAATTTGATAGAAAGATTGCAAAGATTAAAAATTATAAAAATTTGAAGCTATGATAGGAAGTTGGATAATATTTATTGTTTTTGCATTGGTAAGCTGGCTGATAAGTAATCAGTTAAAACGCCGGTTTGAGGAATATTCGAAAATTCCCACCACCAATGGGATGACCGGAAAAGACGTGGCCCAGAAGATGTTACGCGATCATGGAATATACGGGGTTACGGTCGAATCTGTAGAAGGCAAGTTGACCGACCATTACAATCCGGCCAATAAGACAATCAATCTGAGTCAGGATGTCTATTACGGACAAAATGTGGCTGCTGCTGCTGTTGCCGCGCACGAAACTGGTCATGCTGTGCAACATGCGACTGCCTATTATTGGTTAGGTTTGCGTTCCAGCCTTGTTCCGGCAGTGAGCTTTACTTCGCAATGGATGCAATGGATTTTGCTGGCAGGAATTTTGCTCGTCAACACCTTTCCTGCACTTTTATTGGCAGGTATCGTTCTTTTTGCTGTGACGACATTATTTAGTTTTATCACATTGCCTGTCGAGATTAACGCAAGCAACCGCGCACTGGCATGGATCGGAACTTCAGGTATAACGAATTCTCAGACGCAGCTAAAGGCACAGGATGCACTTAGATGGGCAGGTTACACTTACATTGTTGCTGCTCTGGGATCACTGGCCACGCTGTTATATTACATCATGATCTTCATGGGAAGAAGAAATTAAACAAAAAAAACGCATAATTTATAGGTAGAGACGTTGCATGCAACGTCTCTACGTTTTTATATACAACTGATATATTGTATTTTAAATATCCGATATCATCATTTTGAAAATCGTAATAATTTATTAACGAAAATTCTATAATATATTAGGATTTTATGGTTAGATTTGGGTTTTAAAAGCTATCTAATAGCATCATCAAAAAACTCAAAACTGAATATCAACGATTTTAACAAATCGAAACAACATGACTTACCTAACCAATTACAATTGGATGAAAAAACCTTACCAGGATAGTAAGGAAAACCATCACCCAACCACTCCATCACTTTTCAAACGGACTGTTACCAATATTCTGAAATCATTTTTGCTATTAATGTCTGTTATTCTTGTTGGACAAACAGTGTGGGGACAGAGTTCCATTACCGAGATTGGAACGCCTGTAACGCAAAATTTTGATGGTTTATCTAGTGCCGGTACTTGGATCGACAATTCGACCCTACAGGGTTGGTATGCGAGAACAGACGCAACTTTTCCAATAACAGCATTTGATCTTAATGATGGAACTACTAATGAACCAGGAGCGCTCTATTCTTTTGGTATTGTTGGAGTTAATAATTCTTCTGACAAAGCATTTGGATTTGTACCAAGTAATGTGTTTACCGGTTCTGAAGGGAGTGGAAAGGGATATATCGGATGGAGGTTAAAAAATAATTCTGACAAAACTATTGGCACAATCAAGGTAAAATGGACAGGAGAACAATGGAGACAAGAATCTCTATTAAGTCCTGAATATATAATTTTAAAATATCAGATTGGCAATAGTATTACAGATCTCAATTCAGGTATATATTTAGCTGCAAATTCACAATTTGCAAGTCCTATTAATGTTGTTGGAGCTGGAGCGCCACTGGATGGAAATGATCCAGCCAATCGGCTAGCTGATATAACTGTTGAATTAAACGTAAATCTTGCTCCTGGTCAAGAAATTATGCTTCGCTGGGAAGATTTGAATGATAAAGAAATAAACAATTTATTAGCGATTGATGATGTATCTGTTACAGCAACTAAAAAAGCTCAGACGATTACTTTCGGTGCATTAACTCCGCAAAATTATGTAAATCTTGCAACATTTGAATTAGCAGGAACTGCGGATAGTAGTTTACCTGTTACTTATTCAACTAGTAATCCATCTGTAATTACAATAAGTGGTACAACGGCAACAATTCATGGTGCCGGAGTGGCTACAATAACTGCAAGTCAGGCAGGGGATGCAGCTTACGCTCCATCTACAGATATATCTCAAGATCAGGTTGTTATACCTATCGCTCCCGTTGCAATTGCTGCTACGTCTATTACAACTGGCAGTTTTAAAGCAAATTGGAATGCCTCAGATGGAGGCGCTTCACAATATTGGATCTATTATTCTATTGATAATTTTGCAACCCAATTTACACCTATAAATACTTATAATCAAAACTATATTTTAATTATCGGGCTGAAAGCCAACACAACCTATTATTACAAAATAAAAGCAAGAGCAAGGATTGGATATGATAGTGATTTTAGTAATCTAATAACTGTAGTTACAACTTCAGGTATTCAAACAAATAATATCATACAAACAGCAAGTGGTTTTTCTTCATCCACGCTCAGCTGGACGAATGGGAACGAATCAAACCGAATCGTATTCTTAAAAGAGGGAACCGGAACATGCCCAAATCCGGTTGATAATATAAACTATAATGCAAGTAGTAACTGGATTAGTAAAAGTTCCCAGTTGGGAAGTTCTGACTTTTACTGTATTTCTAAAGGCACAGGCTCAACGGTAAGTTTGACTAATTTAAATCCCGGATTAACTTATACTGTAGCCGCTTTTGAATACAATGGTTCATCAACTACTTCGGTATTTCTGACGACTACTGGGGTAAATAACCCGATAACTTTCTCAACTTGGGGAACTACAACTTTTACAAATAGTATAGGTGTTTCTACTCCTGAAGTTTGGAATACAGCTGCCCGCTGGGATCATGGCACAATTCCAAGTGCAACACTAAATTCTTCTGTAAAGGTTTATATTGATGGTAATTGCGTCGTAGCAGATGATCAAGTCAGCAATAACTTAACGATAAATGCTGCTCATGATGGCATTAGACCCAAACTAACGATTAGTAACAGCGGAACTTTTACTGTTAAAAATAATACAGAACTTGGTAGTGATACCTGTTTAGTCATTAAATCTTCGAGTGCTACTCAAATCGGAACTTATTTTTATAATACATTCTCAGGCAATGGTAGTGTAAAGGTTGAACGATTTATGTCGAAGGATGATTACTGGCATCTCTATTGTTCCCCTGTTTCAAACCAGACTGTCCATAATTTTTTATTAAATAATCTGGAGATTCCTGAATTGGGTGATCACTCAGTTGCTATGACCAATTATATTACAACTTCGGATAAATGGAACTCCTATTTTATTTATGCAAATGGTAATACAGATAACTTACCTGAATTAATGGGAGGTGGCAAGGGGTTTACTATCCGTACTATTCATAATTACAATGATAATGGGACTATCATCGAAGGTACTGGCACAATTGATGCGAGAGGAACTCCAAATGCTTTTCCTGTTACTGCGACCTTGACGGCAAATGGGTGGAATTGCATTGGTAATCCATTCACGAGTGCTCTGGATGTTGCTGCGTTTTTGTCTTCAAATTCTACATTAATCAATCAAAGCTTTGCATTTCTATATCTATGGGATCCGAATAAGTTAGGTACCGGTATAGGAGGCTATTCTACAATAAGTGCGGGCAATGTACCTACCGGACAAGGATTCTTTATTAAATCCTCCGGGACATCTGGCTCTGCTAGTTTTACAGAGACAATGATGAAATCCAATACAGGTTTAACTTTTAAATCTGCCGAATCTGAATTTCCATTAATCAGAATATCAGTCTCAAATAAAAACCTAAAAAGTTCCACGGAGGTCAATTTTATTGCAAATGCAACAAAAGGGCTTGATCCAGGTTATGATGCCGGAATGTTTAAAACAAATCCAGATTTTGCACTTTATTCGAATTTACTTGAAGATAATGGTGTAGATTTTCAGACTCAAAGTCTTCCCGATCAAAACTATGATCAGTATGTTATACCGATCGGACTCGATTTTAAGGCTGGTGGCGATATTTCCTTTTCTGGGGAAGCCATTAATCTTCCCGCCGGATGTCAGGCAATGCTTGAAGACCGACTAACAAAACGTTTTACAAGGCTTGATCTCAAAGATGCCAAGTATGTAGCATTTGTGAGTGCCAATACAAAAGGGAATGGAAGATTTTTCCTTCATACCTCTGATGTGATCAGCAGTGTTCAACCTATCGAAAAAGAACCATTTAAAGTCAATGCGGTCGGTACAACTGTATATATCAATGGTGAAGTAAGTGAAAAAGCTAATTTCTTTGTTTATTCTGTGAATGGAAAACAACTGGCTAATTTCAAGGCTGAAAGCCAGGTTCAGAACCAGTTCGATGCCTCCGGATTACCAGCCGGTGTCTACATTTTGACTTGTGATGATCAAAATCAAAAAAAATCTACTAAGTTTGTAATCGAAAATTAATTGGAACAATCATGAAAACAGAGGATTGCTCAAATACTAAAAACGATAATAGTCAACTGGAAGGTAATGAGAAACTCATAGGCAGACGTGAGGCTTTAAATAAAGCAGGATTGTATGCCTTATCTACTGCAACTATGATGGTTTTAATGAAAAGCCAGGCAAAGGCACTTGCTTCAACACCAATGGCACCTACGGCTATGCCCAAGCCTGAAGGAACGACCACCTGGCAGCGCACTACTCGTTCATAGTTTATAAAGACATTATTTAAAAAGGAGCCTTGCAGATTCAAATCTGCGAGGCTCCTTAATTTTGACAAGTTGTTAATTTCTATTTTTCAAACGATTACCTGACATTATACTAACATACTTGATGTTTGTCATAGTAAAGGAATAACGTTGTGTTCAAATATTAAGAACCGTTTAATTTGCTCCATCTTTATCCAAATTATTAATAATCTTACCTTTCGTGAAAATATTTACAAATGTTGTTGTAATTGTAAAATATTTAATACTTTTGACACTGTGTAAAAAATAATACTGTCGTATGTCTATCACACGATAAATTATTTTACGAAATTAGATTTCTACACATCAAATGATATAAATACAATTTACTGCCGGATTTTAAATTCTATCTTATTCAGAATAATTTATAGCAGATTTTACAATGAAAACGACAAAAGGACAAACCGCAAAAAAGGACGAGAAATTGGTCAATCGGAGAGAAGCCATCTCCAAAACAAGTTGCATGGTGCTTTCTGCAGCTACAATGATGATTTTAATGAAAAGTCAGCCCGCAAAAGCGGCATCATGAGAATGATATAGGTGATATGAGTACATTGCTTCTTAATCATTAAGAAGGAGGTCGTCGCATCTGGATTTAGAAACAAAAAACTTAGGATTAAAAATACAAAAGGGAGTAAAAGAGAATCAATCAGGTTCTCTTTTACTCCCTTTATCTATTTTTGCTTTAAGTGACCGGGTGACTGTTCATTATTTGGACAGTCACCCGGTCACTTTGAATTTACCTAAAACAACGTATTAATAAAATCGCGTTCAGGATCAGTCGGGAATTGCGAATCCTTTCCAAAACCCGGATGCCTTTTAATCCATTGTCCGCGTGTAAAATCGGGGAAATCGACCAGGGCACCACCACGGGCTACTGACATCTCCGACAGGGCTGAAACAGCGCTCCATGCGGCAGCATCGTAAGCATCCAGCGGAACTGGCTTTTTATTACGTACGGCATCGAAAAAATCATTCAGCATGATAAAATCCATCCCGCCATGGCCTGCACCGGTTGCTTTTTCACCTTTTTCGCGCCAGTACTGATGGTCGTATTTCTTTAACCAGTCTTCGGCTTTGTCCCACACGTGCGGTTTGCTCTTTCCCTCTACATAAATTTGCTCGCCTGCATCCTGCCATTCGCCGCCGCCTTCACCTTTCCAGAGACCGTTTGTTCCCTGTACGCGGAATCCCAAAGAGTAAGGACGTGGCAAGTTTGTATCGTGTGTAACGATAATCGTTTCACCATTGGCGCATTTAATCATTGAGGTGACAATATCGCCAAGATTAAAGTTAATATTGTGATAGGGATGATCCTTAGCAACATGATCATCAATAAACTTGCTTAATCCGCGGGCTTTAGTTGCCATCGCAGAAATTGTCAGGAAACGGTTACCGCGATTGATATCGAGGTAAACGCCAATCGGACCGAGTCCGTGGGTAGGGTAGAGGTCGCCATTCCGTCTGACAGCATGAAGGCCACGCCATTGCGCCTCAGAATGAGCTTCTTTGCCAATTTTCAGCGTGTTGGTTTCCACATCAAATTTTACACCACGCAAATCGTGCTCGTATCCGCAACGACAATGAATCAACTCCCCGAACTGATTGGTCCGTACCATGTTCAAAATTGCCATCACATCGCGCCGGTAACAGACATTCTCCATAATCATCACCTGGTTTCCGGTCTGCTCATGAACATTTACCAAATCCCAGCACTCCTCAATTGTATTTGCGGCTGATACTTCCACGCCTGTATAGGGAACTCCTGCTTTCATTGAGGCAACAGCCATCGGAACATGCCATTCCCAGGGTGTTGCAATAATAACAGCATCAAGTACTTCATTTTTAACCATATCTTCATAAGAATGATCGTTGCCGGTATATGCCTTTGCGGCTTTCATTCCATTTTTAGCTATAATTTTCTGGACGTTGTCGATCGCTTCCTGGTTGATATCGCATATTGCGACAACCTCTATTCCTCCAACAGTTATTGAATCATGCACATGGCCGCTGCCACGACCGCCCAGACCAATAAATCCTACCCGTACAATATTGGGATCGTGTTTGGCTGATTCTTTGGTTTTATCCTTTTTTTGACCAAATGCTTCACTGCCTGTTAGTGCTATTCCGGCAATGCCCATCCCGGCAACAGTTCCCATTTTTACAAAATCCCTGCGGTTCGTTTTCATTATTTTGTATTGATTAGTTTCTCTTTTTGCAAATTTGAAGAATCGAAACAACAAAATAAAATGTTTGCATAACTTTGTGCCGTTTAATTTTAAAATAATATCTATGAATCAAAAAAGTCTGGTGCGCCGGACGGATCATGTTGTAACTTTTAGAAAATTTGGAAGAAAAGGGTATTCTGCTTTCCAGAGTATGCACAAAGCCGTGCGAATAGGATGCTTAAGCGTTTCCTATTTACTTTTCGCAATCCCTTCGAATGCTGAAAGAAACTTGATGGTCGTCGGACCCGATACGATCAGCTCAATGAAAAACATTGAAGTTGAACCGATTGTGGTCAGCGCACAGCGAGCTCCTGTTGCCTTTTCGCAGGTAGCGCGCATTGTCAAAGTAATCGGAAAGGAAGAGATTCAATCGGCACCTGTTCAAAGTCTGCAGGACTTGCTTGAGTATTCATTAAATGTAGATGTCAGGCAACGTGGAAATTACGGCGTGCAGGCTGACATCAGTATTCGCGGAGGATCGTTTGATCAGGTACTTATCCTCCTGAATGGAATCAACATCAACGACCCGCAAACCGGTCATCACTCCCTCAATCTCCCGGTTAGTTTCGATGCCATCGAACGGATCGAAATTCTTGAAGGTCCAGCATCCCGCATTTACGGACCGAATGCCTTTAGTGGCGCAATCAACATCATCACAGGCACATCCGACAAATCAAATCTTAAAGCCCGCGTCAGTGGCGGACAGAATGGCTTTTATGATACAGGGCTTTCCGGAACTTTTGTCTCGGGTAAGTTGACGAATTTTGTATCTGCTGATCACCGGAGTTCTGACGGATACATCAAAAACACCGATTTCAAGCTTACGGATGCCTTCTACCAGGGAAAGCTATCAACAAAAGCGGGCGATCTCGAATGGCAGGCCGGGCATACCGACCGAAGTTTTGGCGCAAACAGCTTTTATACGCCGGCGTATCCCGATCAATTTGAACAGGTAAAAACAAATTTCGCCTCCGTCAAAATGGAAACAGGCGAAATTATTCATTTTACGCCTTCGGTTTACTGGCGGCGAAATCAGGATCGTTTTGAGCTTTTCAGGTATCCTGATTCAACTCCATCGTGGTACACCGGTCATAATTATCACCTTACGGATGTATACGGAACCAATTTAAATGCATGGTTCGCATCTAAATTTGGAAAAACAGCTTTTGGAGCCGATTTTCGAAGTGAGAACATATGGAGTACTGTATTAGGAAAACTGTTGGATACCCCAATACCAGTTCCCGGCGAAAGCGGAAAAATGTTTACCAAATCGGATACACGAACAAATTTCAGTCTGTTTGCCGAACACTCAATTTATCTGCAGCGGTTTACAGCATCGGCTGGTGTTATGGCCAATTGGAACTCCCATCTGGGACAAGCGTGGAATTTCTATCCGGGAATCGACTTGAGCTGGAGTATTTCAAATGCTGTAAAATGGTATGCATCAATAAATTCATCGCTTCGGTTACCTACTTTTACCGACTTGTATTATTCAAGCCCTACCAATATTGGCAATCCTTCGCTTAAACCCGAAAAAGCAGTTGCATACGAATCGGGATTTAAATATCAGTTTAAAGGGGTTGATGGTCATATCGCATATTTCCACCGGAGTGGAATAGATATGATCGATTGGATTAAAAAACCGGATGAAAGCATATGGTATGCTCAGAATATCACAAAATTAAATACGGATGGCCTTGAATTTTCAACAAGCATCAATCCTCAAAGGCTCTTTGACAAGAAGTTTTTTATCAAATCGATCAATCTATCGTGGTCATGGTTGACTCAAAGTAAACAATCCGGTAATTTTGCATCAAAGTATGTTCTTGATTTTCTGAATCATAAAATTGACCTTGGTTTGTCACATTCGTTAATAAAGAATGTGGGTGTCAACTGGCAAATTTCCTACCAGGACAGAAACGGAACGTATACTTTTTGGGATGGTTCCAAATATGGAAATGAGGTAGCGTATAAACCTTTTGTTTTAATCGACAGCAGGTTACACTGGACGAAAAAGAATACGAATGTATACCTTGAAGCTTCAAACCTTTTGGATAAAACCTATTACGATTTTGGAAATATTGCCCAGCCGGGACGATCATTGAGGATTGGCATCATCCATCAATTCAATTTATAATGGCTAAAAGGGGATGAGAAAAGTCTCATTCCGCTTTTATTTATTGTCAACGGTAGAAAAATTGCTACCTTCGCATTACTAAAAATAAAGGTAGATCATATGTTGAAAGGAATTTTAGCCATTACCGGGCAACCCGGACTTTATAAAGTAATTTCGGAAGGTAAAAACAATGTGGTGATTGAGTCATTACTAACAGGTAAAAAATCAACAGCTTACGCTGATGCCAAAATGAGTACGCTCGAAGATATCGCCATTTATACGTTGACGGAAGATATTCCATTAAAGAAAATATTCCGCATAATTTCAGAAAAAGAAAATGGTGGTCAGGCGATTGATGTGAAATCGTCGCCGGATGAACTCAAAAAATACTTCGAACTAATTCTGCCTGACTATGATAAAAGTCGGGTATACGGTTCAGATGTAAAAAAAGTCATATCCTGGTATAACTTATTAAATGAAAAAGGATTGCTTGTTTTTGAGGATGAAAAGCCTGAAGAAGTAGCTGTACCTGAAGACAAAGCTGTCTCTGAAGAAGAAAAGAAATAAGAAGGAGAGAGGAAGTGAAGGAGAAATTCACAACATACCTCAAAAAATATATTAAAAGAGAGCGGAAATCATCAGATTTCCGCTCTCTTTGTTATTGCGATATTCTAATTGATCGGATCAAATAGACTAATTCAATTTACTGTCAATTAAATTTTTAAGCTCTGTGAAATGAACTTCTTCAAATCCCTGTGAAAGGAAGATGATTTTTCCGTTTTCATCAATCAAAAAACTTCGGGGAATACCTTCGGAAGCAAATAACCCGAAAACTTTTCTTTTGAGATCAGGAAGCAGCGGAAAGCTGAAGTTCAGATCTTTTCCAAATTTAAGAACCTCATCCCATGATTGTTCGCGCCCAAATGTGAGCATCGCGAATTTGGGATTGTCTTTATGTTTGTTCCAGATCTGATCCTGAACCAAAGGCAACTCCTTTCGACACGGGGCACACCAGGTAGCAAAGAAATTAATCAGCACAATTTTTCCTTTATATTCATTTATTGAGACTACTTTTCCTTTCGAAATTTCAAATTTAAATGAAGGAATAGTCTGATCTTTAAGTAACAATGTGGCTTTGTCTGGTAATGTGCCAGATTGTCCGAAAACTAAGTTCGCGGCAAATATCAAGACAATAAAAAGTAATAGCTTCGTTTTTGTCATGTGAGTAAATGATTTAGAGGTAAATAATCCTAGCTTTTCTCTGTTATGAAACGCCCGATATTATTTTTGATTCTCAAACTGGCATTGTCAACATCTCCCTTGACAAATTTGTCACCGGTAATATTCTCAAAAAGTTCGATATACCTTTCAGAAATCTGATTTACAAGTTCATCTGTCATTTCAGGGACCGTTTGTCCTTCAAGTCCCTGAAAACCATTTTCGATGAGCCATTGACGGACAAACTCTTTCGACAATTGCTTCTGAAGTTCTCCTTTTGCCAAACGATCATCGTAGCCTTCAGCATAAAAATAGCGGGATGAATCGGGAGTATGTATTTCATCAATCAGGTAAATCTTGCCATCTTTTTTCCCAAACTCATATTTCGTATCTACAAGGATTAATCCCTTTTCAGCTGCCATTTCGGTTCCCCGTTGAAACAGCGAATAGGTATATTTCTCAAGCATCTCATATTCTTCGGCAGAAACAAGTTCTTGTTTAATAATCTCTTCACGCGAAATGTCTTCATCGTGACCTTCAGAAGCCTTGGTAGTCGGCGTAATGATGGGTGTAGGGAATTTTTGGCTCTCTTTCATATCTTCCGGCATAGGAACCCCGCACAGCAATCTTTTTCCATCGCGATACTGGCGCCAGGCATGACCTGTCAGATAACCTCTGATGACCATCTCAACTTTGAAGGGTTCGCATAAATGTCCAACTGTTACCATTGGATCAGGAGTTGCAATTTTCCAGTTGGGAACAATGTCTTTAGTTGCATCGAGAAATTTGGCAGCTATCTGATTCAGGACCTGCCCCTTAAATGGAATTCCCTTGGGCAAGACAACATCAAAGGCTGAGATCCGGTCCGAAACGACCATAACCAGGTATTCATCGTTAATATTGTAAACATCTCTTACTTTCCCTTTGTAGAAACTCTTCTGGCCGGGAAACGAAAAATTGGTAGAAACAATTGCATTGCTCATATAATCTGTATTTTAAAGGTTATTAATAATCTTCGTTGTGCAGGATATTGTATCGATCGTAGGCATCAACAATCTCCCTTACTAATTTATGTCGTACAATATCACTCTTATCGAAATGAATGGTGGAAATCCCTTCCACACCGTTCAATATTTTTAATGCCAGAATTAACCCAGAATGTTGTTTACGGGGCAAATCAATCTGGGTGATGTCACCCGTTATTATATACTTTGTATTCAGTCCCATACGGGTCAGAAACATCTTTAGTTGCGGAATTGTCGTGTTTTGTGCTTCATCAAGAATGACAAAAGCATTGCTAAGCGTCCTTCCTCGCATAAACGCCAGCGGAGCAATCTGAATAATACCGTCTTTCAGGTATTCTTCCAGCTTCTTGGGGGGCATCATATCCAGCAACGCATCGTAAATTGGTTGAAGATAGGGATCTATTTTCTCCTTGAGATCACCCGGTAAAAAGCCAAGATTTTCGCCCGCTTCAACAGCAGGCCGGCTAAGGATAATCCGTTTAATTTGCCTGTTCTTTAATGCACTAATTGCTAATGCAATAGCAACATATGTTTTACCTGTTCCTGCAGGGCCAATTGCGAATATCAGATCATCTTTTTTACAACCTTCTACCAATTTTTGTTGATTGGCAGTTCGCGGTCTGATCGGTTTTCCTGTATTCCCATAGAGCAATACATCACTGTTATTTAGAAGACTCTGATCGACAGAACTAATATCATCTGTCATAATTTGATGAATCGTCTCGTCAGAGAGTGCATTAAAATGATAGTAATGCTCAATGATCAATTGGAATTTCCGGATAAAATCGCCTACCTCATTTTCTTCACCCTTTACTTTGATAGTCATGCCCCTGGCAACAACCAATACCTTGGGACATAACGATCTGATCAACTCCATTTTGGAATTTCTAACACCGTAAAATTCTGTGGGTTCGATCCCTTCCAACTGAAAACTATGTTCGATCATATCCGCCTTTTTAAGGTCTTACAAAATAAACACTTTTTCGCAACCATTTTCTTACCTTCGTCGCAATAAAAACGGTTAACAAGTGAATACGAGAAAAGATCAAATGGCGTCGTTTGAGCGACTGCTGGATATAATGGATGAATTGCGTGAGAAATGTCCCTGGGATCAGAAACAGACCTTTGAATCGTTGCGAAAGCTAACGATTGAGGAAGTTTACGAATTGGGTGACGCAATTCTCCGCAGTGAATTACAGGAGATTAAAAAGGAGCTAGGAGATATACTTCTTCATGTTGTTTTTTATGCGAAAATCGGATCCGAATTAAATAGCTTTGATATTGGAGACGTTATCAATAATCTGACAGAGAAATTAATATATCGTCACCCTCATGTGTTCGGCGAAACTGAAGTCAAGAATGCCAGGGAAGTTGAAGAGAATTGGGAAGCTTTAAAGTTAAAAGAGAAGGGCAGGGGCAAACGTGTGCTCGAAGGGGTACCAGCATCGCTTCCGGCACTTGTAAAAGCCAACAGGATACAGGAAAAGGCGAGAGGAATGGGCTTTGACTGGGAAGAAAAGGAGCAGGTCTGGGATAAAGTGAAAGAAGAACTCAATGAATTTGAGGTTGAGATTCGGGCAAATGACCAAAGCAAAATGGAGAATGAATTAGGAGACCTTATTTTCTCGATTGTCAATGTTGCCCGATTATACGAAATTGATCCGGAAAGCGCGCTTGAACGAACTAACCAGAAGTTTATCAGACGATTCAATTATCTTGAAGAACAAACGTTATTAAAAGGGCGTTCCCTTCATTCAATGAGTCTGGCAGAGATGGATGTTTATTGGGAAGAGGCAAAAAAGGATGAGAAGAAATAAACCTTAAAGAAAAAAGCGGCTATTCGCCGCTTTTTTCTTCTTGTAATGGTAGGTTAACTTTGGGAATAATAGAGACAACTATTTTCTCTTTTGCTTCATCCAGGTCGATCGTGATTGTATCGCCTTCGCCAATATCGTTACCGATAATTGCTTCAGCCATTTCATCTTCAAGGTATTTTTGAATGGCCCTTTTTAATGGCCTTGCTCCAAATTGAGGATCGAAACCTTTGTCAGCAATAAAGTTTTTTGCTTGCTCTGTGATGACAAGTTTGTATTTAAGCGTTTCAACGCGTTCGTACAATCCTTTAAGCTCAATATCAATAATTTGCTCGATATGAACTTTTTCGAGCGGATTAAATATCACAACATCATCAACCCTGTTAAGAAATTCAGGGGCAAAAGCACGTTTCAACGCCTTTTGTATTACAAATTTGGCATGATCATTCTCTTCATCGGCGGTTTTCCTTGTTGAAAAACCAACTCCCTGACCAAAATCTTTTAGCTGCCTGGTTCCAATATTCGAAGTCATGATCACAATAGTATTGCGGAAATCAATTTTCCGTCCCAAACTGTCAGTGAGTCGTCCTTCGTCCATTACCTGAAGCAGGATATTGAAAACGTCGGGATGTGCTTTTTCTATTTCATCCAGTAAAATAACTGCGTAGGGTTTACGGCGAACCTTTTCTGTCAATTGTCCACCCTCCTCGTATCCAACATATCCCGGAGGCGCTCCGACAAGTCGGGAAACTGAGAATTTCTCCATGTATTCGCTCATATCAACGCGAATTAGCGCATCGGTTGTATCAAACAGATATTGTGCCAATACTTTGGCTAACTGTGTTTTTCCAACCCCGGTAGGTCCAAGGAAAATAAATGATCCGATTGGTTTATTGGGGTCTTTCAGACCGGCGCGGTTGCGCTGAATAGCTTTTGTAATTTTTAGTACTGCATCGTCCTGTCCAATGATGTTCTTTTTCATATCATTGTACATGTTCTGCAGCCGTTTGCCTTCAGCCTGGGCAATTCTTTGAACCGGTATTCCCGACATCATAGCGACTATATCTGCAACCTGCTCTTCACCAACAATTTCACGGTGATTCTCAAGTTCCTTCTCCCAAACCTCTTTTTCCTTTTCCAGCAGCGTCAAAAGATTTTTCTCTTTATCACGGAAGCTCGCAGCCAGTTCGAAGTTCTGACTTTTTACAGCCTGAATTTTCTCATTTCGTGATTCCTCGATACGCTCTTCAAGTTTTATAATCCGTTCCGGAACAGTAATATTTGTAATATGAACCCTTGATCCTGCTTCATCGAGCGCATCAATCGCTTTATCAGGCAAATGACGATCAGATATGTATCTTGTTGTTAGCCTTACGCATGCTTCAATGGCTTCATCTGTGTAGGTAACGTTGTGATGATCTTCGTACCGTTCCTTAATATTGTGTAGTATTTCGATGGTCTCTTCAACCGATGTTGGCTCGACCATAACTTTCTGAAACCGCCTTTCAAGTGCGCCATCTTTTTCGATGTGCTGGCGAAATTCATCCAGCGTGGTTGCACCAATACATTGAATATCACCACGGGCAAGTGCAGGCTTTAGCATATTAGCCGCATCAAGTGAACCCGTTGCGCCTCCTGCACCGACAATTGTGTGAATTTCATCTATAAACAGAATGATATTATCCACCTTCGCCAACTCATTTAAGATCGCTTTCATTCGCTCTTCAAATTGTCCCCGGTATTTGGTTCCTGCCACAATAGACGCGAGATCAAGGCTGATAACACGTTTGTCGAATAATACCCTGGAAACTTTCCGTTGGGATATTCTAAGGGCAAGTCCCTCTACTATAGCAGATTTACCGACACCCGGTTCTCCAATCAGCACTGGATTGTTCTTTTTACGACGGCTCAGGATCTGAGCAATACGCTGAATCTCTTTTTCTCTTCCGACAATTGGATCCAGGCTTCCTTCAATGGCTGCCTTTGTAATATCGATCCCAAAATTATCAAGTACCGGAGTATCTGTTTTGGGAGCCGAAGTACCTTTTGAACCTGATGGGCCTCCACCAGAACCGCTGCTTTTTCCAAACATATCTTCACCTTCATCACTGTCCTCCGGAAAATCGGATTTGCTTTCAATCCTTGTCAATTCCTCTATCTGAGATTTAACAGCCTCGTATCCACTATTATAATGTTTAAAAATTGCACTCACCAAACTGTCTTTTTCTTTCAGGATTGCTAATAGCAGATGACCTGTATTAACAGTACTTTCATTCATAGCCCTCGCTTCGAGAAAGACGAATTTAAGTGCCTTTTCGGTATTTTTAAGTAAAGGAATATTGGCCTCCAATTGCAGCGAACTATCTTTACGCAACTGTATTTCAAGGTCTTTTCGCATCTTCATGAAATCAAGATGCAATTTATTCATTACATCGATCGCAATGCCTTCACCATCGCGGATAATGCCAAGAAAAATATGCTCAGTGCCTATATGGTCATTCCCTAATCTGATGGCTTCCTCACGGCTATAAGAAAGTACATCTTTTATTCGGGGAGAGAATTTTGAATCCATAATATATAAATGTCTGATGTTTCTAATGTACAAATTTTATTTAAGCGACTAAATTACTTAATAATTCACTATAAATTACAAACGATGAAAGAACTTTATTTTAACCAAACCCAGATTTTAAAAATATATCATTCTCATATTTAGTGAATTAATAGATAATTACCTATTTTATCTTAAATTGAAAATTATACTGTAACTTTTTGTTTGTCATTTAATTTCGTTTTAAAACTTGCTTTGTATTTTGAACCATTATAAAAACAACAATTTTTTATACCAGTATGTTTAAAATTACTATTTTTGTGTGACTTTTTATATTTAAATAAATACAAATAAGACATATATGTCTGATTTAGAAAGAATTATACAGATTAATATTGACGAGCAAATGAAATCGGCCTACATCGACTATTCGATGTCAGTGATCGTTTCAAGGGCTTTGCCAGATGTCCGCGACGGACTTAAACCCGTGCATCGCAGGGTTTTATTTGGAATGAGTGAATTAGGAAGCGCATCGAATAAGCCTTATAAGAAATCGGCCAGAATAGTGGGAGAGGTGCTTGGAAAGTTTCACCCCCATGGAGATTCATCTGTCTATTTTGCGATGGTAAGGATGGCCCAGGAGTGGTCGCTTCGTTACCCGCTGATTGACGGTCAGGGTAACTTTGGATCAGTCGACGGAGACAGTCCTGCGGCAATGCGTTATACAGAAGCCCGTTTAAAAAAACTGGCAGAAGAAGCCTTGGCTGATTTAGACAAAAACACAGTTGATTTCCGCCCTAATTTTGATGAGACTTTACAGGAACCAACTGTTTTACCGACAAAGTTTCCAAACCTACTTGTGAACGGAACTTCCGGAATTGCGGTCGGTATGGCAACCAATATGGCACCTCACAATCTTTCGGATACAATTGATGCCATCATCGCTTATATCGACAATAATGATATAGAGATGAGTGAGTTGATTGACATCGTTAAAGCTCCTGATTTTCCAACAGGTGGAATTATCTATGGTTATGCTGGTGTTAAAGAAGCTTTTGAAACCGGAAGAGGACGAATTGTTGTCAGAGGTAAAGCGGAGATTGAGGCAGTTGAACACGGACGTGAAAAACTTGTAATCACCGAGATTCCTTACATGGTCAATAAGGCAGAATTGATTATCAAAATTGCTGAACTGGTCAATGAGAAAAAAATCGACGGGATTTCGAATGTGAATGACGAATCGGACCGGACTGGTATGCGGATTGTCGTTGATATCAAACGTGAAGACATGGCCAGCGTTGTTCTTAATAAGTTATATAAACTAACTCAATTACAGACAGCTTTTAACGTCAACAACATCGCGCTAGTGAAAGGACGCCCTCAGATGTTGAATCTCAAAGATTTGATTCATTATTTTGTTGAGCATCGTCACGAAGTGGTTATCAGACGGACACAATATGATCTTGAGCAATCGGAGAAAAAAGCCCATATATTAGAAGGACTGATTATAGCAATTGATCATCTTGACGCGGTTATCACATTGATCCGTAACGCCAAAACACCTGAAGAGGCACGTGAAGGATTAATGTCAAACTTTGAATTGGATGAAATTCAGGCACGTGCAATATTAGATCTTCGTCTGCAAAGACTGACAGGTCTCGAACGAGATAAAATCCATGCTGAATATGAAGACTTGTGTAAATACATTGACTATTTAAAAAATATTTTAGCCAATGAATCTGTCCGAATGGGTATTATCAAGGACGAGTTGCATGAAATCAAATCGTCATATGGTGATGCCAGGAGGACAGAAATTGTCTATGCTTCAGAGGATTTTAATCCTGAGGATTTCTACGCAGATGAGGATATGGTGATCACAATATCTCATATGGGTTATATCAAGCGCACACCACTTACCGAATTTAGGACGCAGGCACGTGGTGGCACGGGTTCGAAAGGCTCGAGTACACGTGAAGAGGATTTCCTTGAGCACATGTTTATTGCCACCATGCATAACACGTTGCTTCTTTTCACAGAAAAAGGCAAATGCTTTTGGCTTAAAGTTTACGAAATACCCGAGGGAACCAAAGCTTCGAAAGGACGGGCTATTCAGAACCTTTTAGGAATCGAAGCTGACGATCAGGTAAGGGCATATATTAATGTCACATCATTGAAAGACGAGGCTTATATCAACAACAATTACATTATTCTTTGTACTAAGAAAGGTGTAATCAAGAAAACACCGCTTGAAGCTTATTCACGTCCAAGACAAAATGGTGTTAACGCAATAACAATCCGGGAAAATGACCAGTTGATTGAAGCACGTCTTACAAACGGCGACAATGAAATTATGCTTGCTGTCAAGTCTGGAAAATCGATTCGATTCCATGAGAAACATGCCCGGGCAATTGGTCGTACGGCTTCCGGAGTAAGAGGCATTCGTCTCGAGGATGAGAACGACGAATTGGTTGGCATGATTTGTGTTCAGAACGATTCGGATGATATTCTGGTTGTGTCGGAACACGGATTTGGAAAGCGTTCCAAAATTGAGGATTACCGTATTACCAACCGTGGAGGTAAAGGAGTAAAAACCATCAATGTTACCGAAAAGACGGGAGCACTTGTCGCAATCAAGAATGTTACTGATACTGACGATTTAATGATCATTACTCAAGCTGGAGTTACCATCCGCGTACCGGTATCGAAAATCCGAATGACAGGACGTGCTGCTCAGGGAGTTAAGTTGATTAATCTTCGCGATGACGACTCAATTGCATCGGTTGCAAGAGTTGAAATTGAAGAGGTAGATGAAATCGAACCTGATGGAACTGAACTTCCGGACGATATTGAACTACCATCTGATGAAGAAGGGGCTGATAACGAACTCGATTAGTACCAATTAATGTATATTTAACCAATTTATTTTTGTATTTTAAGAAAAAATGATTCAATTTTGTAACAATTTAAAACACAAACATTTTTAAACATGAAGAAATTATTTTTCGCAGCTGTTCTTTTAGTAGCAAGCACTATGGTGTTTGCGCAAAAGGGCAAAGTTACAAGTGCTATATCTTACAAGGATGCCGGAAAGCTTGATAAAGCGTGGGAAACGATTAAAGAAACTTTGGATCCTGCCAATCCTAAAGCTGAGAAGACAATTAACTGGACTGGAACCTGGCAGGCACGTGGTGAGATCATCGAGGCTATAATTTTATCGAAAGATGAGAATTACAAAAAGCTGGTTGAGAATCCTGTTGAAGAGGCCTACAAATCTTACATGAAAGCCGTTGAACTTGACGAAAAAGGTGGTAGTCCAGCATTGAAAATCAAACTTTTAACATTTTCAAATACCTTGATTAATCAAGCTGTTGAAGCTTATCAGGCTAACGACTATGCTAAAGCAACTGATTATTTTGAGAAAAAGCTGGCTATTGATCAAACGCCTCTTTTTAAAACTGATGCAACCATTGATACAGCAATCATGTACAATACAGGACTTGCTGCAATGAATGCTAAACAGTACCAAAAAGCTATTAAGTATTTCTCTGACTGCGCTAAATACGGTTATAACGGGGGTTCATCGTACGCACAAATGATAAGTGCTTATCAGTCGCTTGGTGATACCGTAAAGTCTGTTGAAATTATGAAACAAGCTTTTGAAAAATATCCTGATGATCAAAGTATTAATGTCCAGCTGATTAATTACTATATTATGTCGGGACAACCAAATGAGGCCATTAGTTATCTTGATAAAGCGATTGCAAAAGAGAAAGAAAATTCTTCATTCTATTTGGCAAAAGGTGTTGCACTCGACAAACTTGGTCGTCAGGAAGAAGCTATAGCAGTTTACAAAAAAGCGATTGAGGTGAAAGCTGATAATGCTGACGCTTATTACAACATCGGTGTTATCTATTTTAATCGTGGTGTAAAACAATTCGATGTTGCCAATGCAGTTCCACCAAACGATCAGGTTCGATACGAAGCTGAAAAGAAAAAGGCGGACGATGAATTTGTAAAGGCAGTTCCATTTCTTGAAAAGGCAGTTGAATTCAACCCCAAAGATACGTACATCAGTGAACAATTGAAAAACCTTTATTTCAGGTTGAAAATGATGGACAAATATGAAGCAATGAACAAAAAATAACCTGGTATATCAGAATTAAAAGAGGGAGCACTTCCCATAGCCGTCAACTTAAGGAATCTGGATCTGTCAAATGAAATTTCAAGACAGATTCAGATTCTTTTTTTCTATATAATAAGGGGATATGTGAAAGCGAGATAGCGCCCCTTGAAAGATCCTTGGAAG